>Ga0209759_1000086_pt1 | contig 167075 bp, 148 predicted proteins | sample AraplaCL_Col_mMS_FD_184261 | JGI IMG/M metagenome (GOLD analysis project Ga0209759, IMG submission 184261) | Arabidopsis root microbial communities from the University of North Carolina, USA - plate scrape CL_Col_mMS (SPAdes) (version 2) | ecosystem: Host-associated > Plants > Roots >... | reverse complement strand
TTTGCGGTTTGCGGTTTGCGGTTTGCGGTTTGCGGTTTGCGGTTTGCGGTTTGCGGTTTGCGGTTTGCGGTTTGCGGTTTGCGGTTAGCCTATTTCGCCCGGTTACCGGCGCAACGCCGCAGCGGATGCCGACGTCCGGCCTTTGCTCTGACCTCGCAGAAACTGCAATTCCGCGTTGAGCCGCGCCACCTCGGCCGCGGCGCTGTCCGCCGCTTTCTGCACCGCGGCGCGCGCCGCCGTCTCTTGCGCCAGCGCGAGCCGCGCGCGCGTCAACTCGCTCTGCTTCGTTGCTTCGTCGACGGGCGCTGGACTGCACTGCGCCGGCGGCATGCCGGCGCGCCTTGCGTGCCAGGCCGTGAGCGCGGCCGCGCCCGCGCAGGCGCACAGCACGCACACCACGGCCCACACCGTCACGCGAAACACCAGCGAGCGCGCGGGCCGAAGCGTGTAGGCGCGGTGGGTCAGACTGGCCGCGTCGCGCGGAAAGCGCCGCTCAGCCATGAGCCGTCGGCGCAAAGAGCGCGAGGTAGGCCGCCGGGTTGACCGGCGCGCCGTCGACGAGGACTTCGAAATGCAGATGCGGGCCAGTGGAACGGCCGGTCGAACCGACATCGGCGATGTACTGCCGCGGCAGCACCAGATCGCCGACATGCACGACGATCCGCGACGCATGGCCATAGCGAGTCATGAGCCCGTTGCCGTGATCGATTTCAACCGCGTTGCCATAGCCCGATTTCTCACCGGCGAAGACCACGCGCCCACCCGCCGCCGCCAGAATCGGCGTGCCGGTTTTAGCGACCAGATCGAGCCCCGGATGGAAGCTCAACCGATGCGTGAACGGATCAGTCCGATTGCCGAACGGCGACCCGAAGCGCGCGCCGTCGGCCGGCATGCGGCCCGGAAAGGCGGCGTACGCGACGGCGTGATCTGCGGTCTGCCGTTCGAGCGCCGAGAGGGTCGCGGCCAGGCAATCGAGTTGCTGGCCGGTGCGTTCGGCATCGGCATGGCGGCCCAGCAAGGGCGCGAGGTCGCTACAACGGCGCGGCGGCAAAGCTGGGCCGCCCTCGCCTTCGCCGTCCGTGGCGGAGGTGTCCGGCTCGGAAGCTGCAGACGCCGCACCCGATGCGGCTGGCGCCGCCGATGCGCGCGGCGCGGGCCGCGGCGTGTTCAGACGCGCCTCGAAATCGCGCAAGTCGCCGACCTGCGCCGTGAGTCGCGCGATGCGCGGTTCGATCTGCGCCATCGACGCGTTCAGCTTGCCGAGTTGGTCGATTGCATAGTCGTGCTCGATGCGGACCGCCGCCTGATCGCCGGACCCGTGGCGGGCGGACCAGTGCGCACCGATCGCGACGCCCACGGCGAGCGCCAGCACGGCCGTGCCGCCGGCCGCGCCCAAGGCGAGCGTCAATGCGGTACGGCGCGTGACGAAACTGACCGAGCCGCTGGCCAGCCGACTGCCGGCGCGAAACGCGGAAGCCATCAGCGGCTCCTCGCGCGTGCCGGGTTCGCAGCGAGCACCCGGCCGCGCGCGGCACGACGCATGCAAGAAGCCGGCAACGCGCAAGGCGCGCTGGTCGTGCGACACGTGCCAGGCGATTGCACCCGGCTCCACTCGATTGCCAAGCCAGCGTCGCGCGGCCGCCCGCGCGCAGCGCGACGCACGCAAGAAGCCGGCAACTCGCCGGCCGTGCGACACGGACCGGGCGATTGCAAACACGACAGAAGATCAGCGAACGGGGCTAACTGCATACGCCATCGACCGGATACGCGCCGGTCGCGATAAGGACAGAGGGCGCCGATTATCCCCTGGCATCACGAAGCATCATCTCAAATACGGGACGATAGGACGATGTGCCACGCGCGGCGCGAATGCCGGCCACCGTCCGCCCCGTTTCGCCATGAGCGCCCGCTCAGACCAATACTTCGGTCTCCTGCGACTCGCTCCGTTCACGCTCAGCCAGCGCTTCGAGCTGCGCGATCAGCGCACCGCTGGCGCGCGTCATCGGCATGCGCAACTCGTCGCGTATCAGACCCTGCGCGGCCAGCAAGGCCTTGACCGGAGCGGGATTCGGTTCGACGAACAGCGCCTCGATCAACGGCGCAAGCGCGTGGAAAATGCGCCGGCCGTCGGCGAGCCGCCCTGCCGCGAGCGCGCGATACATCTCGACAAAGCGCTCGGGCCGCACATGCGCGGACGCCGCGATCGCCCCACTGCCGCCCAGGCACAAAGTGTTGAAAATATTGATGTCCTCGCCGGCAAGCACCTGCAAGCGAGCGTCGCGGATCAGCGCGAGCGTGGTGTCGAGCGAACCGGCGCAATCCTTCACCGCCTGAATCCGCGGATGCGCCGCGAGCGCGAGCAGCGTGTCGAGTTCAAGCCGCACTCCCGTTCGATACGGAATGTCGTACAGCACGACCGGCTTCTCGCTGGCATCGGCCAGCGCCATGAAGTGCGCGACGATGCCCGCCTGCGAAGGCCGGATGTAATACGGCGCGGCCATCAGCACGCCGGCAAGCGGCAGCGCGTTTAGTTGCCCGATGCGCACGCGCATGCTCGCCGTGTGATTGCCCGACACGCCGGCCACCACCGGCAGCGCTTGCCCATCCCGCGCGAGATGGGCGGCGGACTGCGCTTCGTCGAGAATCGTCGCCAGCACGGCGTCCTGTTCGGCGGCGTCGAGCGCGGCGGGTTCGCCGGTCGTGCCGAGCGCCACCAGCCCGGCGATGCCTGCGCCGGTATAGCGGCGCACCAGCGCGCGCAGGGCGGCGTGATCGACGGCGCCGTCGGCGAACGGCGTGATGAGCGGAACCCAGATACCCGAAAAAATAGACATGTCTTTACCTCGATGACGACCGTATCGATTCCGTCAGGCGATGCGAGGGAGGAAAGACAGGAAATTGCCCAGGCGGGCGTTGACCGGCTGTTCCGTCGCACATCTGACGGAACAGCGAGCTCCGGTCAGATGAGCGGCTGTTTTTTGGCTTTGGCGCCGGCGTTCGAACCCCGCGCGCGTGCGGCAACCACGCTCGCGTGAGCGAGACGTGCGGAGGTCGACGGGCGGAGTCTGAGCGTAGGGCCGGAATGCATGAGACGCAGTGTAACCGCGGCCGGCGCGGCTTGGCAAAGTCCATCGCGAAATTGCTTGACTTCTGCCGCAGGAAAACTAATATACGCACCGCGTACATCAGCCCGCCATCCCCTCTTCCGACAGGTGCCCCATGAGCGTCCCGCAACAAGCCTTCCTACGCGATGCGATGCGTCGCCTGAACATGACGCGCGACACGTTCGCGAGCCGCATCGGCGTGTCGCGCCGGGCGCTCGACACGTGGCTGCTGCCGGACGACTCGCAGGAATCGCGGGCCATGCCGGAGATTGTCGAGCGCTTCGTGTCGGAAATCGTGGTGCACGGCGAGCCGGGCGAAAAATATACGCAAAGCGTAGACTCACAGTCGCTCGCCAGCCAGATGCTGTTCGAGGGCAAGCCGCAGCTGCTCTCGGTGGATCAATTCTCGCGCGACTCGGTGGAAGCGCTGTTTCGCGTGGCCGACATCATGCAGCCGATCGCCCGGCGCCGCAAAATCTCCCGCGTGCTGGAAGGCGCGGTGCTCGGCAACCTGTTCTTCGAGGCCAGCACGCGCACCCGCGTGAGCTTCGGCGCGGCGTTCTGCCGGTTGGGCGGCTCCGTTTGCGACACCACCGGCTTCACGTTTTCGTCGATGGCCAAGGGCGAGTCGATCTACGACACCAGCCGCGTGATGAGCGGCTACGTGGACGCGCTGGTGATCCGCCATCCGGAGCAAGGCTCGGTGGCCGAATTCGCGCGCGCCACCAACGTGCCGGTGATCAACGGCGGCGACGGCCCCGGCGAGCACCCGAGCCAGGCGCTGCTCGACCTGTACACGATTCAGCGCGAGTTCTCGCGCCTCGGCAAGATCGTCGACGGCGCGCATATCGCGCTGGTCGGCGACCTCAAATACGGGCGCACCGTGCACTCGCTGGTCAAGCTGCTGGCGCTGTACCGCGGCATCAAGTTCACGCTGGTCTCGCCGCCCATGCTCGAAATGCCGAGCTATATCATCGAGCAGATCTCGCGTAACGATCACGTGATCGAGCAGACCACCGACCTGAGCACGGGGCTGCGCGGCGCCGACGTGGTGTACGCCACGCGCATCCAGAAAGAGCGCTTCACCGACGAATCGTTCGAAGGCTACACGCCGGATTTCCAGATCAACCAGGCACTGGTGGATAGCGTATGCGGCGCCGACACGCTGATCATGCACCCGCTGCCGCGCGACAGCCGGCCAGGCGCGAACGATCTGAGCGTGGACCTGAATCACGACTCACGGCTGGCGATCTTCCGGCAAACCGACAACGGCATTCCGGTGCGGATGGCGATTTTCGCGGTGCTGCTGGGCGTCGAGAAACTGGTCCAGCATTCCATGCGCGATGCGGCATGGCGCCCGCCCGCCTATCTCGGTCCGGACGATGCGGTGTTTCACGGCATCGATTGATGGATCATTGGGCGGCTTTTGAAACCGCCCCACCGCACAGAGCACAGCCTCATCAAGCCGCGGCGGTTGGCGCCGTGGCCCCGTTGCGCTTGAACGCCCCGGCGAAAAACAGCACCTGATACTGCACCGCGTTGGCCCAGTACTTCCAGGTGTGACCGCCAGGCCGCTCCGCGTAGTCGTGCGGCACGCCGAGTTCGACGAGCCGCTCGTGCAGAGTACGGTTCGATTGCACCAGCGAGTCGTTCACCCCGCAGTCGATCGTGAGCGCGATATGCGCATTGCCGAAACTGCGCGCATTCTCGACGATCGCCTCGTTGTTCCAGAAGTCGGCGTGCCGCATCGGATCGCCGAATACCTGGTCGATGCCGGGCTCATCCTCGCAGCCACGCGGATCCACCGCGCCGCTGATGCTGCCCGCGGCGCCGAACTCGTCCGGCCGGTCCAGCGCGATATGCAAGGCGCCGAAACCGCCCATGCTCAAGCCGGTAATCGCGCGCCCCTGACGTGTCGCGATCGTGCGGAAATGCGCGTCCACGTAACTCACCACCTCGGTGCCGACATAGGTTTCGTAACGGCTGTGCGGATCGACCGGACTGTCGATGTACCAGCTTTCGTGGCCGCCGTCGGGCATCACGAGTATCACGTGATAGCGGTCAGCTAACTTGCCGATCTGCGAATTCGTGGTCCAGTCGGTGTAGTCGCCGCCCGAGCCGTGCAGCAGATAGACGACCGGAAAGCGGTCAGCCGCCTTGCCGCGCGCATATTGATCGGGCAGCACGACGGTCGCTTCAAGCGACTTATGCATGGCCGCGCTCGGAATGACGACGACCCGCGATTGAAACGCCCAGGCGGGCGCCGTAAAAAGCAGCGTCAGAATGAGCCAGAACGTACGAGCTTTATTCATGGTTTGTCGCGCTTCCCTTTCCAGAAGTCCGAAGAAAACTGTCCGGCATACGGCGGCAAAATTCTGTCGACGACTCTAGCAATGGCGACTTACAACCAAATTTCAGCGAAACATACGATCTCATTAGCTTGGCGTGGCGGCAGGAGGCGCGCCTTTCTGTACGAAAGATCTACGCGCGCGCCGTCAATGGTGGCTGCGAGATAGACCCAACCTTCCACTGTCGTCAGCTACGGGTGAGTAGACCGCGGGAATTGCACCCGCGGCCTGTCGCGGAATCGGACGTGAACCTCTCGATTCATCCGGCTCCCATCTTCCAGCCAAATGGCAAACATCCAGGTTTCCACCGGACGGCAACCCGATGCTTTTCAGGCGTCACGCACAACAGTAAATTAGAACTTGTGTCGAATTCCCTCGCGCACGACCGCCGCATGATCGTTGCGCACCCTTATGCCTTCGTCACGCTGGCCGGGCGGACCCAGTCGCCCGTGCTCGAAAAGGTTCTGGCGTTCTGCACGGAACTGGTCGCTCAGAAAATAAAGATTGCGAGCCTCACTTCGCCGTAAAAAGCGCATCGAGACGACAGCGCTTCCTGACGATGGGCGATTCCACGATCACGTAGCTGAAGTGCGCCTGGATCCCGATGTCGCGCTCGACCAGCCCCTCGATCAAGCTGTGGTAGTGCGCGATGTCGCGCGTCACGAACTTGAGCAGATAGTCGTAGCCGCCCGTTGCGTGATGGCACTCCATGATCTCGTCGATGTCGCGAATGGCGTCGATAAAACGCACGAAGTCTTCGCGGCGATGATCCGCGAGTGTGATCTTGGCGAACACGATCTGGACATCGCCGAGCTTCTCGATCTTCAACAACGCGCCGTAACCCGCGATGAAGCCGGCCGTCTCGAGCCGTTTGACGCGCGTCAGGCACGGGCTGGGCGACAGTCCAACAGCGTCGGACAGTTCCACGTTGGTCATGCGGCCGCGCATTTGCAGTTCGGCGAGAATGCGCAAGTCCAGCCGGTCGAGCGTGCAATCCGTTTTCATCCCCGCCCTGCCTCCTTTCCGTCAGGCGCCTCCATACGAGCGCCTCGGCGTAGTCCACGATCGCAATAGTAGCCCGACATGTACGCCCGACGATAAGACGATCCTGCTATTTGTTCCCGATTTTGCATCGCGTCCCGCCTCGCCGCAGGAACTGCCGTGAACCCCCTCCACAACGGGTAAAAACCTGTTTTTTTCCGTCATCAATTCGGTGTAGTAGCGAAGTCATTCCCGTTTAAATTTCATCTACCGACATTTCCATCGGTGCTTGCCCGAACCGGTGTGCGGCAAGCCCTTCATTCAAGAGTCCCTTGGGATTCGTCACTCATCGAGACTGAAGACATGATCGACTTCGAGCCGAAATTCATCACGTTCGACTGCTACGGCACCCTCGTCAACTTTCGCATGGCCGACATGGCGCGCGAGATCTACGGAAACCGCCTCCACGGCGACGCGCTGGAAAACTTCGTCAAGCTGTTCGCCGCCTATCGCCGCGACGAAGTGCTCGGCGCCTGGAAACCCTACCGCCAGGTCGTCCTGAACGCCGTGCGCCGCACCTGCGAACGCACGGGCGTGCCGTTCGCCGAAAGCGAGGCCGAAAAGTTCTACCTAGCCGTGCCGACGTGGGGCCCGCATCCGGACGTCCCGGAAGGTCTCTCGCGCCTCGCGAAGAAATACAAGCTGGTTGGCCTGACCAACGCGGACAACGCGCAGATCGCGAGCAACATCGAAAAGCTCGGGGCTCCGTTTCACGCCGTCATCACGGCCGAAGATGCCCAGGCCTACAAGCCGCGCATGCAAGGCTTCGAATACATGTTCAGGAAACTCGACGTGCAGCCTCACGAAATCCTGCACGTCTCGTCGAGCCCGCGCTACGACCTGATGACCGCGCACGATCTCGGCATCGTGCACAAGGCGCACGTGCTGCGCGGCCATGAACCGGAAGCGCCGGAATACGGTTATACGGCGGTCCGGAGCATCGTCGAATTGGCCGAGCAGCTCGGCCTGTAAGCGATGTGCGCCTCCTTGACCGCCGCCGTGTTCGACGGCGGCAGGGGATTCGCATCGCGCGACCGATCCGACGTCTGTCCCCAGCTCGACAGCGCGTCGGAAACGTCCTGCCCTACTGCAGTCCACTCTTCTCGCGCCGTATTGCCCATGTTCACGCCCAGCACTTCTGCAAGCTTATGCACAACGTCCGCCGTTGCGCTCGATACCCTGTTGGGGAGCAGCCTGTCGGTCGGCTTTTCACGCCTGAATACATTCGATGCGCTCGCGATCACGCGCCGCGTTTACGGCATCGACGGCGCGGCTACACGGTTTGCAACCGAGAAGGACGACACGTTCCGCATCGACGCAAGCGACGGCGCGCGCTACGTACTGAAAATCTCGAACCCCGGCGAGACGCCCGAAGAACTCGACTTGCAGGTCGCCGCGATGCGCCATGTTGCCGCCGTCGCGCCGGACTTGCCGGTGCCGCGCGTGCTGCCGGGTATCGACGGGCAATTCGTTGTACCCGTGACGTCGCCCGCGCAGCCGTATCGTACGGCGAGGCTCTATAGCTACCTCGAAGGCATGCCGCTGGATGCGCTGCGCGGGCGCGCGGTCGATCATTACGCGATCGGTGAGATGCTGGCGCGACTGCAGGCGGCCATGGCCAGTTTCCGCCATCCGCACCAGCACCGCGTACTCGCGTGGGACGTCAAGCATCTGGCGAGTCTAACGGGACTGCAAACACATATCGCCGATCCTTCGCATCGCGCTTTTATCGCGGAGGCGTTCGCACGCTTCGCCGCGATCGAGCCGGCCCTGCGGCACTGTCCAGCGCAGGTCGTACACAACGACTTCAACCGCTCGAATATCGTGGCCAACCCGGGCGGCCGGAACTTCGTCAGCGGGATCATCGACTTCGGCGACACCGTGCACACGGCTGTAGCGATCGACGTCGCCACGGCGGTAATGAACCAGTTTCCGCTCGACTTCGATGCCGACGGCCCGCACGACCTGTTCGCCGACGCGCGCGACCTGCTGCGCGGCTATCTCGCACATGCCGAACTCAGCCGCGACGAAGTGCTGCTGATTCCGCACCTGGCCATGGCGCGCGTCGCGGCGCGAGCGTTGCTGACTTCATGGCGCGCCATGCTGTTCCCGGAAAACGAAGCCTACATCCTGCGTTTCACACGGCCGGGATGGGAGCATTTGCGCTGGTTCATGCAGCGCGACCCTGAGACTGTTTCCAACGCCTTGCTCTAGTTCTTCCATCGCACCGCTCACCTCACCGATCCTGACCGCCCTATGAATACCACCACGTCGCAGCCGGCCGCTCAAACCGAGGCCGCCGGTATCAGCAAATCCCACGACGCACTGCGCGGCGACATGCCGAACGGCTTCGATCCGGCGTCGCTCGATCACCTCGACGCCGGCACGCAACGGCACATTGCGCGCCGCTTACGGCTGCTCAGTCCGTCGTATCGATTGTTCTACGCCGAGCCCGTCAAGATCGTGCGCGGCGAGAAGGTCTATCTGTACGACGACCAGGGCAACGACTATCTCGATGCCTACAACAACGTCGTCTGCGTCGGGCATGCCAATCCGCGCATCGTCGATGCCGTCACCCGCCAGCTTTCGACGCTCTGCACGCACACCCGCTACATGCAGGAGCCGATCCTCGACTACGCCGAGGACCTGCTCTCGACGTTCAACACGTCGATCCGCGCGGGCCAGATGATGTTCACCTGCACCGGCTCCGAGGCCAACGACCTGGCCACGCGCATCGCGATGCAGTACACCGGCAAGACCGGCGTGATCGTGACCAGCGAGGCCTATCACGGCAACTCGCATCTCACTTCGAGCTTTTCGCCGTCGCTGGGCCGCAGGGCCTTGCTGGGCCCCTACGTGCGCACGGTGCCGGCTCCCGACTCGTACAGAATGACGCCGTCGGAGATCGGCCAGCGCATGGCCGCACAGGTTGAGATGCAGATCGAGGACATCCGCCGTCATGGCGGCGGTCTGGCGGCGTTCATCGCCGATTCGTTCTTTTCGTCGGATGGCGTATTCGCCCACCCGACCGATGTACTCGCACCGGTAGCCGAGGTGGTGCGCCGCGCCGGCGGCCTGTTCATCGCAGACGAGGTGCAGTCCGGCTTCGGGCGCAGCGGCACGCATATGTGGGGGCATGAGCGCCATGGCGTCGTGCCCGACATCGTCACGCTCGGCAAACCGATGGGCAACGGCTATCCGGTGGCGGGCCTCGTCGTGCGTCCCGAGGTCGTCGCCGGCTTCGGGCAGGACATGCGCTACTTCAACACCTTCGGCGGCAATTCGGTCGCGATCGCGGCCGCGCAGGCCACGCTCGACGTGTTGCGCGACGAGCACGTGCTCGACAACGCGCAGCGGGTCGGCGCGATCCTGGCCGAGGGCTTGAACGCACTGGCAAGGAAATACGAATGCATCGGCGACGTGCGCGGCACGGGCCTGTATTTCGGCGTCGAAATCGTGCGCGATCGCGCGAAGAAGGACACGGACATCGCGACGGCGCTGAACATCGTCAACGGCTTGCGCCAGCGGCGCGTGCTGATTTCCGCGACCGGGCCGGACGCGAGTGTGCTGAAGATACGCCCGCCGCTGGTCTTTGGCGCTAACGATGCCGACCGCCTGTTGACGGAGTTGGATACGGTGCTTGCCGCACTGTGATCGCTAGCGAACGGTCTGACGCGAGCACGTTGCCCGCGCATAAGTCCCGGCAGTCCACCAGCCCCCCGACAAGCGTATTTGCATTAACCGGTCTTTAACGTCCGCTTGTTGGAGGGTTAATCATCCGGAGAAGATCGCGCCGCATAATTGCATGCACGAATCATCATCCGCGCAATTCATAGGAGCAGAAGTGACCACAGCATTCGTATTGCACCGCATCGAAGGTGCGCCTGTTTCGACCTCCTTCCGCAGGGCAGGTTTCGGCCAGAACGATCCCTTCGTACGCCATCGCGAGATCGCCTGGGAAGGACCGGACTCGATGGCCGCGGGTCGTGTCAGCTTCATCGGCGAGCTCGACGTGGCGAGTTTTCCCCACATCGAAACCATCGTCGTCATGGAAGGCTCGCTCACGCTCGAAGCGGCCGGCATGGCGCCGCTGGTGCTGGGCCCGCAAGAGGGCGCAGTGATCGGCAAGGGTACTGCGCTTCGCTTCAGGGCGGAATCGCGCGCGCTTTTTGTGTTCTGTTCCGCGGCTTCCAACATGCCGACCAAAACAGGCTTGGTCCCGTTGCGCGCGGAAGCCGACTTCAAGCCATCCGCAACGCTTCCAGCAGAGGTACTACTGGGCCCGGCTCCCGAATGTCGCAGCGACAACGTCTTCACCGACGACGATGCGCAGTACAAAGCAGGTACGTGGGATTCGACGCCTTACCATCGGATCATCCGCCCGCATCGCGTCAACGAGTTCATGCATCTCCTGGCCGGCGGCGTGCGATTCGCCGAGCCTGACGGCAGCGTGCTGTCGCTCGGCGCCGGCGACGCGTTCTTCGTGCCGCAGGGTGCGTCGATCGGATGGGAAAGCAGCGAACGCGTGGCGAAGTTCTACGTTACGCAAACCGTCCAGGCTCCAGTCGAACGAAATTGATCATGTCCCCTCCGCTGACTCACATTCAAACTTCGCCCACGCTGCCTGCCGCCGCCGACGTGGTCGTGATCGGAGGCGGCATCATCGGTGTCTTTGCTGCCTATTACATGGCCCAGCGCGGCGTTTCAGTCGCACTGGTCGAGAAGGGCAGGATTGGCGCCGAGCAGTCGAGCCGCAACTGGGGCTGGTGCCGACAGCAAAACCGCGACGAGCGTGAATTGCCGATCGCAAGCAAGAGCCTCGATCTATGGGAACGATTTGCCGTCGAATCCGGTGAGGACACGGGGTTTCATCGCTGCGGGCTGTTGTATCTTAGCAATGACGACGCGGAGCTGGCCCGTTGGGCGAGTTGGGGCGACTTTGCGAAGACGGCGGGGGTGACGACCTACCTGCTCGATAGCAAGCAAGCCGCCGAGCGCGGGAAGGCGACGGGGCGGGCTTGGAAAGGCGGCGTCTTCTCGCCCAGCGACGGCACGGCGGACCCCGCGAAAGCCGCGCCCGCCGTGGCAACCGCACTCATGAAGCTGGGAGGCAGCGTTACGCAACAGTGCGCGGCGCGCGGCATCGAGTTGGAGGGCGGCCGAGTCTGCGGCGTCGTCACGGAGGCCGGAGTCATCAAGACCCGCACAGTCGTGCTTGCCGGCGGCGCGTGGGCGTCCGCATTCTGTCGCCAGCTCGGCATCCGCTTTCCCCAGGCATCGATCCGCCAATCGATCCTTAGCGTTTCACCTGTCGAGACTCCCTTGCCGGATGCGTTGTTTACTTCCGGCGTATCGATCACCCGCCGAACCGACGGACGCTATGCATTGGCGATCAGTGGACGAGCGCGCGTAGACGTGACGCCGCAGTTCCTGCGATTCGCCCCGCAATTCGTGCCCATGTTCGCCAAGCGTTGGCGCAGCCTTCTGCCGGGTGGACTGGAGGGCGTGCGCGGCGGTCATGAGACGCTCAAGCGGTGGCAGCTCGACGCGCCCACACCCATGGAGCGGGTACGCATTCTGGATCCGAAACCCGATATGCCTACCGTGAGGGAAACGCATCGCCGCGCCATCGAACTGCTGCCCGAACTTGGCAAAGCGAAAATCACACACGCGTGGGCAGGTTTCGTCGACAGCACACCCGACGGCGTGCCGGGTATCGGCGAAGTGCCGGGCGTGCCCGGATTGATTCTGGCTGCGGGCTTTTCCGGTCACGGGTTCGGGATCGGGCCCGGCGCTGGACATCTGATTGCGGATTTGGCCACCGGTGCGGTGCCGATCGTCGACCCTATCCCGTATCGGCCGGCCCGATTTGCCGACTCGGCATGGGGCAAGGTGGCTGACTTTTAAACGGGCGGAAGGCGCGGTTAGTGCAACAAGCGCCGTGCCACCCGGAGGGTGAGCACGGCAGCGCGCATGATGCGCTCTCAACAAAGGTTCGGATTCCGTAGATTTTCAATCCGAGCCCCTTTACCAAACAAATAGCACCGAGTTTGCAGCGTTATCACGTCAGGCGTGAAGTCATTGCAGTGTGTCCTTGAGTCGGTACCATGCCCCCACGAAAGGCAAAAACCACGGCTTGCCGAAGTGCCCCGGAATAGCGGGCCAGTCGAAGTCCTTCCACGGATTGAGATCGGCGCGTCCGTCCATGATCTCCGCCATCAGCGTACCCATCAGCGTGGCCATGTGCGTGCCGTGTCCGCTATAGCCCATCGAGTAGTACATGCCGTCTCGCTCACCCGCGCGCGGCAGACGATTGGCGGTCATGTCGACCATGCCGCCCCAGCAATAGTCGATGCGCACGTCGGCCAATTCGGGAAACACGCCGATCATCTGCTGTCGCAAGATCATTCCGCTTTTTTCGTCCGAGCGGGGGTTCGACGTCGCGAAGCGCGCGCGACCGCCGAACAATATCCGGTTGTCGGGCGTGACGCGAAAGAAGTTGACGAAGTTTTTCGTGTCGGTGGCCATTCGGCGCGTCGGCAGCAGCCGATCGAGCCGTTGCGTCGGCAAAGGCTCGGTGACGATGATGAAAGCTCCCACCGGCACGATTCTGCGCCGGACCCAGCCGAACGGTCCCAGTTGCGAGATGCCGCTCGCCAACAGCACTTGCGGTGCGCGGATCTCTCCGCGCGGCGTTCGCGCCACATAGGCGCCGCCGGATTCTCTTCGTAAATCCAGAACCGGCGCATGCTCCAGAATCTGCGCGCCACGCGCCTGCGCAGCCGTCGCGAGACCACGGACATAGCGGCCCACATGCATACCGGCGCTCTTCTCGAAGATCAACCCGCCGTGATAGCGGTCCGAGCCGATCTCGTCGCGTAGCTCCGCCTTTGTCACGAGACGCGTATCGGGGTCCACGCCCGCGGCAAGCAACGCCTGACTTCGCGCGAGCTTGTCGAAATGCTCCGGCTTCGCCGCGAGCTTGAGCTTGCCTCTACGAACGAAATCGCAATCGATCGACTCTTCCCTGACCAGCCGCTCGACCGTGTCGACCCCTGCGTCGAACGCGAGATAGAGCCGGTTGGCCAATTCCACGCCGATCCGCTGCGAGAGCGAAGCGTAATCCTGCGCGAAGCCGTTGTTGCACATGCCGCCGTTGCGGCCCGACGCCGCCTGCCCCACGGTGCCCGCCTCGCAGACAACGACGCGCGCGCCCTTCCTGGCGAGCGCCAATGCAGCCGCAGAGCCGGTGATCCCGCCGCCCACCACGATTACGTCGCAGCGTTCGCCATGCAGATCAGGCGCATTGCCGACAAATGGCTCGGACGTATCCAGCCAGTAAGAACTAAACCGCATTGCACTCTCCAACGCTGGCGCACCAATTCGATCTGAGCGACTAGACGCAAGCCACCGCTTCGACTTCGATCTTCAGACCGAAATGCAGCGCGGGAACCGGGACCACCGCGCGTGCGGGTTTCGCCGCTCCAGTCCAACGCGCATAGATCTCGTTGAACGTCGCCCAATATTCGATATCGACGATATACACACGAACCTGGACCAGTTTCGTGACGTCGCTGCCCGCGCCGGCCAGCGCCGTAGCGAGATTGGCCAACACCTGCTCGGCCTGCGCTTCGAACGGCTGGTCGGTGAGTTTTCGTCCTGTCGGATCGATCGGCAACTGCCCGGAGACGAAAACCATCCCGTTCGCTATCGAGACGTGGCTGTAGTGGCCGCCAGGCGGCGCCAGTCCCTCGGGGTTGATCGTCCTCGGGCACTGCTCACTACGTTCACGTTTATCCATGGGGAGCGCTCATAGAGATGGGAAATCAGCCTGCCGCTGCCGGGACAAAGCCGGATAGCGGTGGCGTTTGCGGCGGCGTTGGCTGGTATCGCACAGCGTCATTACGTGAGCCACTATAGGAAAAATAATATTTCCCGTGTTTAATATCCAATGAACTCCTCATTAACGGGCGCTTAATGCTCCGATTCGAAGACATGCAACTGCTCCGCGCGCTCGGCGCGTCGCAATCGCTTGCCGCGGCCGCAAGGCTGCTGGATCTCACGCCGCCCGCGGTCACGGTGCGGCTTCAGCGCATTGAGGAGCGCATGGGGGTGCGTCTTGCCACGCGCGCGGCCAGGGGGATTTCCCTCACTGACGAGGGGCAGCGGCTTACTCAGGAGGCCATCGACATTCTCGAGAGGATCGAGTCGATTCCTTCGCGCATTTCCGGAGAGGCGGCTGGCGTGAGCGGCCATCTGCGCGTCGTGGCGCCGTTTGGGTTCGGTCGCGAATATGTCGCGCCGCTCGTTCGCGATCTGCATCGCTCACATCCCAACCTCGCGATTTCGCTCATCCTGGTTGAAAGTCCCCTCGCCGCCGCGTCGGGTGCGGACGTCGTCATTTCCATCGGCCATATCAAACGTTCGTCCTGGGTAGGACATTTTTTGGCGCCGAACGACCGCTTCCTGTGTGCGAGCCCCGCCTTGGCGCGCGGCCTGTCGAAGCTCAAGCACCCGTCCGAGCTGACCCAGCACGCCTACCTGACCTTGCGAGAGAACGACGAAGACGTGACACGTCTGCGTTTCACTCAACACGATGCAGCGGGCAAACGGACGAGCAAAGCCGTCGCGGTTCGGTTGAGCAGCGCACTGTCTTCGAACGACGGCACCGTTGTGAGGGATTGGGCGCTGGACGGTCTGGGCGTAGTCGCGCGATCCGAATGGGATTGCGCCCGGCTGGTCGCGGAGGGAAAGCTCAAGCGCGTGCTGCCGGCGTGGCGCCTCGAACCCGCGCCGGTCATCGCCCTCACGCCCACGCGACAGGGGCTGACGATCCGTCAGCGCGTGTTCCTGGAAGCCGCGAAACAAGCCTTCGATCCAGCGCCCTGGCGGAAATGATGTCCCGATTGATAGCGCTGGAACATCGATCGTCCGCGCAGGGTAACAGGCCGAGCATGAAGCCGCATGCACAGGATTGCTTATGTGATCGGCGACTAGATCTGTGCGGCGCCGCCGATCGCATCCAGTTCCGCGCACACCTGGGCGGACAATTTCAATTGCGACGCCTGCAGGTTTTCACGCAGATGCCCGACGCTCGACGTGCCGGGGATCAGCAGAATGTTAGGTGACCGCTGCAACAGCCAAGCGAGCGCCACTTGCATCGGCGTCGCGCCAAGTGTTTGTGCAATCTCCGACAGCGCCGACGACTGAATCGGCGTGAACCCGCCTAGCGGGAAAAACGGCACGTATGCGATGCCCGCCTCCGCAAGTTGGCCGATCAATGCATCGTCGTGCCGATGAACCAGGTTGTAGTGGTTCTGCACACAGACGATCTCCGCGATGCGCCGCGCCTCCTCGATCTGCGTCGCCGTCACGTTGCTCAAGCCGATATGGCGCACGAGTCCACGTTGTTGCAGTTCGGCCAGCGCCGTGACCTGCTTTTCGATCGACCCTTCGGCAGGCGCGTGAATATCGCCCATGGCCCGCATGTTCACGACTTCGAGCGCGTCGAGACCCAGATTGCGCAGATTGTCGTGCACGCCGCGCTCGATATCGGCCGGTTCGAACGCCGGCAGCCACGCGCCGTCGCTGCCGCGCACCGCGCCCACCTTGGTGACGATCACGAGGTCGCCGGGATAAGGATGCAGCGCTTCGCGGATCAACTGGTTGGTAATGTGCGGCCCGTAAAAATCGCTCGTATCGATGTGATTGACGCCCGACGCCACCGCTTCGCGCAGCACCGCGAGCGCCGCGCCGCGATCTTTCGGCGGACCGAATACGCCGGGGCCGGCCAGTTGCATGGCGCCGTAACCCATGCGGCGCACGGGGTGGCCGGCGAGCGGAAAGGTATCCGTAGTGCTGAAATTCGACATGACGCGCTCCTTGGTGAGTGGTTGAATGCCAGTATGGACCGGGTTGCGCTGTTGAATAAAGCCGTCTAACGTGTACGGGTTGTTCAACATTCTGCACAATCGCATGGAACTGAATGATCTCGCTGCCTTTGTCTCAGTCACCCGCGCGGGCGGCTTTCGCGACGCGGCGCGCATCGGCGGCGTGTCGGCGTCGAGCCTCAGTATCGCCGTGCGCCGCCTCGAAGCCAGGCTCGGGCTGCGCCTGCTCAACCGCACTACGCGCAGCGTGGCGCCGACCGAGGCCGGCTTGCGGCTCATCGAGAAGCTGACGCCGCTCTTCAGCGAAATGGAAGCGGCGCTGGACGTGCTGAACGTGTTCCGCGACAAGCCGGCTGGCACGCTCAAACTCAACGTGCCGTCGAGCGCCGCGCGCATCGTTTTGCCGGGCATCATCGCCGCGTTCCTGAAAACGTATCCCGACATCCGCGTCGAAGTCGTGGTCGAAGATGGGTTCGTCGACGTGCTGTCGATCGGTTGCGACGCCGGCATTCGCTACGACGACCGGCTCGAGCAGGACATGATCGCAATTCCGATCGGGCCGCGCGTGCAACGCTTCGCCACGGCGGCGGCGCCGGGCTATCTCGACACGCACGGACGTCCCGATCATCCCAGCGAGCTGCTTTCGCACGCGTGCCTGCGCGGTCAATTCGCCGGCGGCGCCACGCCGATCTGGTATTTCGAGCGCGACGGCGAAGTCTTGCAGCTGAATCCATCGGGGCCGCTGCTGGTGCGACCGGGCGCGGCGATCGATCTCGCGGTGAGCGCGGCCGTCGCGGGCGTGGGCGTCATTCACCTGTTCGAAGACCTGCTGCGCCCGCATCTCGACAGCGGTGCGTTGGAGCCGATTCTGGAGCCGTGGTGGCAGCGTTTTTCGGGTCCATTTCTGTACTATCCGGGGCGTCGTCATTTGCCGGCGCCGCTGCGCGCGTTCGTCGATTTTTTGAAGGCGATCAATTCCAATTGATGCGGGGACGTGAAACGCGCAGGGCGATTTGTCCGTTTGCCGAGCCAAACCACACGCGCGGCTCGGTATAAACTGCCCTTTGCTCTGCGAGTCCTCAGCTAACGCCGCTGCGTGCACAACTGCGCGACCGTCGTTAGAAAAAGTGTCGCGCCCACAGGCTTCCTCAGGCAGACATCCCAATTCTTTCCCGTAGCCTCGTTTGGCGGAACGGAGGTATGGACGAGAATCGGCACATTAGCGAGCGCCGGTATCGCTTTCAGCCGACGGCACAGCTCGGCGCCGTCCATGAGCGGCATCATCCAGTCGGTGATGATCAAGGCGGGTACACGGGCCACGGCTCGCGCGACCGCTTCCACGCCATTGCTCGCGCAACCGACTTCATAACCTTCGTTTTCGAGTATCAGGCGCCACGCCGCAAGGATTTCCGGCTCGTCGTCCACTAGCAAGATTGAGTGCATCAGGGCCGCCGAACGTCCGCGGTAGACGGTATTGTCTACCCTTTCGACAGCTACGCAAAAGATGTTCCACTCTCTGCGGTTCCGGCGATAATGATCGCGAATAATCGGCTGCCACGACCTTCCGGAGCACATGAAGGCGGAAACGCTTGCCGGACCGGCCTTCAAGTGACATCAGCCCGGAGTACATGCCTGCCAGACCGCGATGCGAGTCGGGTCCGGCGCGCCCGAGTGCTGCGAGCCACTTGTATTGTTGTAGAAACTTCATCCCACTGCGCCATCATGACCGAAACACGTGTTAGCCCGCTGCGCAATTTTGCCGACTTCGTCCGCGCGGAGCGGACCCGACTGACCGAGCAATGGATGAATGCCGTATTCGGCGACACCGATCTCGTCGAAGCGGACAAACTCACTTACCAGCAACTCGCGGATCATTTGCCGGAAATTCTCGACGGACTGTGCGTGGCGCTCGATGTCGAAGATCTCGAACGGGTCGAGACAACCATCGAGCGCAATGCGAAAAAGCATGGCGAGGTGCGCTGGCGCCAAGGCTATCGCATCGAGGAACTCGTGCGCGAACTCGATCTCTTTCATCAGGTACTCGCCGGGGCGCTCGAGGAATTCGCCGCTCTCGACAGCACGTTCACGCGCCGCCATGAGAGCCGGGCACGGCATCTGATCGCCGAAACGTTCAGCATGGTTACGCTCACGTCGATCAAGCAGGTGGTGAGTGAACGGGACCGCAAGATCGACGAGTACACCGGCCGGCTCGAGCGCGCCAATCACGAACTGGTGCTGAAGCAGCGGCTGGTGGGCGACCTGTACGAGTCGCGCATGCAGATCACACGCAGCGTGGTCCACGATCTGCGCAACTTTCTGAACGCCTTTTCCATCGCGTTGCAATTGATCGCGCGCGTGCCGGCAAAAGCCGATACGGCGTTGACACTGGCAAACCGCCAGGCCACCGACATGAAACAACTCGTCGAGCAGATGGTCGAGTATTCCGTGGTGCTCGGCGACGGCGCCCCGCTCACACTCGAACAGGTCGATCCGCGCGAGCTGTTCGAGGAACTCGTCACCTCGTCGCGTCCGTCGATCGAAGCAAAAGGACTCACGTTGCGCGCGGTGTTCGATCCTGCGTTGACCGCCGTCACGTCCAATCGTCTCAAGCTCAAACAGATAGCGGTCAACCTGCTCTCCAATGCGACCAAGTACACGAAGTCGGGGCAAATCGAACTGAACTTCGCGATGGCCGGCGCGGAGCATTGGTCGATGTGCGTCGCGGATACCGGCGTGGGCATAGCGCCATCGGATGCGGACCGCGTGTTCGACGAATTCGAGCGCGCCGCCGGCGAGGATATTCCCGGCACGGGCCTCGGTCTCGCCATCGTCAAGGAATTGTGCCGCGTGTTGAACGGGCACATCGATTTCGTTTCGCGCGAAGGTGTGGGCACCAGGTTCGAAATACGCTTCCCGTTGGTGCTGGCGCAACCGCAATAGGACCGCTCGGTCAACGAACACCCATGATCCAGATCACCACCGCAGAATTCCCGCGGCAACTGGAAACGGTCAGGGCCATCTTCCGCGAATATGCCGGGAGTCTGGACGTCGATCTCTGCTTCCAGAACTTCGAATCCGAACTCGCCGGCTTGCCCGGCAAATTCGCCGCACCGCGCGGCCGGGTACTTCTCGCGTACCACCAGGAAGAACTGATTGGCTGCGTCGCCATGCGGCCTCTCGACGACACCACGTGCGAGATGAAGCGGCTTTATGTCCGTCCGTCGGGACGCGGTCTGCGGGCCGGCAGGCAATTGGCAACGCGCATTTGCGATATCGCGAGAGAAGCGGGATATCACCGCATTCGTCTCGACTCGCTGCCGACCATGCTGGCGGCGCTCGATCTCTACGCATCGCTGGGTTTTGCGCCGATTCCGGCTTACGTCTTCAATCCGATCGCCGGCGCGGTATATCTGGAGCGCAATCTGATTCGCCCGGAAAATCAACCGGGCTGATTGGCCAGTGCCACAGTGATTATTCGGTACGTCTAGCAAATTTTTTGGCAGTCTGAGTGCTGTGCGCGGCGTGAGCGCCGCGATTGCCAGCCACAACGCTACCGCGCCCTCACGCCGCCCGTCGACAAACATCCGCTCATCGCGCCGCCTCTGTCGCTCAACCCGCGCACGACCACCTCCGAGGATTTGCCATCGCGTCTCGCCAATTCCGCAAGATCGAGCAACGCGGCGTAGCGAGCAGAGCATTCCTGCGAAGATTCACTCGCTTCACGTGTATCGGTTGGCACGACGACGCGGCTCATCGCAATCGCTACTCCCGCGGCAACGACAACCGCTGCCAACGCGCCTGCTTTATAGATTCGCCGCGTCGATGAATCATTGAACGACGCTCGGCACGCCTCGACTGCCAGCCGGGATTTGACTCGCATGGCAGCACCCATCAGGACCAGTGCGCCGGCACCCAGACTCGCCCGATCCAGTGGCCCGGCACCCACACGACCGGACGCGGCGCCGGCGCGACGTAGACGACGCGCGGAGCGACATACACGGCATGCGGCGGGGGCGGCGGTGCGTACACGACCGGCGGCCGTACATAAGCAACCGGCGGCGTGACGACCACGGGTTTCGGCGCAACCACGACCGGTGCAGGCGTCACGACAACCGGCTTCGGCGCAACGACTACAGGCGCAGGCGTCACCACAACCGGAGGCGGCGCGACTACCACCGGCGCCGGCGTCACCACGATCGGAGGCGGCGGCACATACACAACCGGCGGCGCGACCACAACCGGCTTCGGCGCGACGACCACCGTCGTGCCGCCCGTGGCGACGACACCCGTGGTCGCCACCACCGTCCCGCTCGAGGTCACCGTGTTGCCGTGCGTGCCCGTCACGCTCGTCGAGGTCGTCACGACACCCGGTGCGACACGCGTGGCGGAACCGGAATGATTGACGGTGCCGCCATCCGAACCGGTCACGGTGCCCGAACGCGAGCAGGTCGACCCGGCGCAATTCGTCGACGCCGAATGGTTGACCGTGTTGCCGTTCGAACCCGTCACCGACCCCGACGACGAATACTGGCCCGGGCCGTTCTTCGTGACATCGCCCGACGTGGTCGCCGTCTTGCCGTCGGGTCCTGTGAGCGTGCCGGTATGCGAGCACGTGCCGCCGGCGCAATTGGTGTCGCCTGCATGCTGGACGGAGTTGCCGTAACGTCCCGTCGCGGTGCCCGAATTCGAGAACTGACCCGGCGCATTGCGCGTCACGGTGCCGGTGTTGGTCGCCAGACCGCCGTAGGGGCCGGCGACACCGCCCGCATGCGAGCAGTTGTTGCCGCCGCACGAGCCGTACCGCGCGCCGTTATAGGTGCCTCGCGAGGTGTAGGCCGTGCCGTGTTGCGACCAGGCGAATGCCGATGCGCTACCGAGCGCGAGCACGGCGACCGTGGCGGAGAGCACGAGCTTGCGCAACGCGCCGCGAGCGGCTGACGCGGTCGTCACGGAAACAGGGAAAGATGCAGCGGCGGTGGCCGGGACGATGAACGAATGATTTTTCACGATATGTCCTTCTAGGATTCGGGCCACTTGTGTCACTGCTGCGTGGCGACGAAACGGACTATAGAAGGACACGCCGACATAATCGACACGGAAGATATGTCACCCTGTTTCACCACGAAGAAGGCCCGCGCGACAAGGGTTTGCGGGCCATTTTCGGGCGGCGTGACATATTCCGACATAAATTGTTGCAGGCGAAATCGCGGGTCGCGCGTGCTTTTGTAGCCGGCGCGATTACCGCTCCTCGCCTGTCGCGCGCAACGACAAGCAAGGGCGCCGGCCGTTCTTCATATCATTGCGCCACGCGCGCCAAGGCGATATCGACAATCTGGTCGGCCTGATACGACGAGCGCACCAGCGGCCCCGCCACGACTTCGCGAAACCCCATCGCCAACCCCGCCTCGCGCCAGGCGTCGAACTGTTGCGGCGTCACATACCGCCGCACGGGCATGTGAAAACGCGAGGGCGCGAGATACTGCCCGATCGTCAGGATGTCTACGTGACGTGCGCGCAGATCACGCATCGTGTCGAGCAACGCTTCGTCGGATTCCCCCAATCCGGCCATCAATCCTGACTTGGTCAGCATCGTCGGGTTCGCTTCCTTGACGCGCGCGAGCAGTTGCAGCGAGCCTTGATAATCCGAGCCCGCACGCGCGGCACGATACAAAGCAGGCACCGTCTCGAGGTTGTGATTGAACACATCCGGCCACGCGTGCGAAAACGCCTGCAACGCCCGCTCGACACGTCCACGAAAATCCGGTGTCAGCACTTCGACCCGAATGCCTGGCACGCGCTCGCGCAGCAACGCGACGCAGCGGGCAAAATGCGCCGCGCCGCCGTCGCGCAGATCATCGCGATCCACCGACGTCACCACGACATAGCGCAGGCCAAGCGCCGCCACGGCATCGGCGAGCCGCTCGGGCTCCGCTTCGTCGAGCGGCGCAGGACGGCCGTGCGCGACGTCGCAGAACGCACAGCGCCGGGTACAGATACCGCCCATGATCATGAACGTCGCGGTGCGCCGCGCAAAACATTCGCCGATGTTCGGACACATTGCCTCCTCGCAGACCGAATGCAAACGGTGCTCGCGCAGGATCGCCGCAATGCCGGCGACCGTCTCGCTCATCATCGGCTTCGCGCGCAGCCACGGCGGCTTCGGCAAGACCTCGCCGTTTGTGGCCGGCACGATCTTCACCGGAATCCGCGCGAGCTTGTCAGCGCTGCGCTTGCCGTGCTGACCGAGCGCGGTGACGCTGTCGCCATGCAATGCGGCGTCCATTTCAGCGCCCCAGAAAATCGTCGAGCAGACGATTCACTTCGGACGCAGCCTCCATCTGCACCATATGCCCCTTGCCTTCGAGCACATGAACGCGGATGTCGCCCGGCAGACCTTGCGCATGCGCGGCCGGGATGATCTGATCGCCGGCGCCCCAGATCACCAGCGCGCGCGGCGCGAGTTCCGCCAGCCGGTCCCGATAGCTCGTTCGTTGCACGTCGCCGTCGAAGGCCGACGCCGATATCTTGCGCAGCGCCTCGGGCACGCCTTCGAGCCGCTTGTACTTGACGATGTCCTCCACCAGTTGACGCGTCACGAGACCCGGGTCGGCGAAGAGTTTCGCCAACTGAGGCTTGAGCGCGTTGCGATTGCTGCCTTCAGTAAAACCATGGATGTAGTCGCCGTTGATCTCCTTGCCCAAACCAGCGGCCGAGATCAACGCGAGCGACGCCACGCGTCCCGGCGCTTTCGCGGCGACGGTCATCGCGATCAGCGCGCCCATGGAGTGGCCGATCAACTGCACCTTGTCGATGCCGCGATCGTCCATGAAGGCGATCACGCTGTCCGCGAGCTCGTCGGCACTGCCCGTCTCGAGCGCCTTGCCGGACTCGCCGTGACCCGGCAGATCCAGCGCCCATACGGCCCGATGCGCGGCGAGGTCGGCGTGATTGAACAGCCAGTTGTTCAGATCGCCGCCAAAGCCGTGAATCAGCAGCGCGGGCGTGCCGCCTTCGCCGAGTTTCAGATAACGCACCGTGCGCCCGCCGATCTGCGCTTTCTCCGGCTGCGGCCCACTTTCGCCATCCGCCGACGTGGCCGGCACGAAGTCGCGCTGAAATGCTTCGACCTCGGCGTCGATCTGCGCGTCCGGCGTTTCCGCGTCGGCCACCACGGCCAGCAACGCGCCGATCGGCAGCGTGTCGCCCTCCTGCGCGATCTGCCGGCGCAAGATGCCCTCGAACGCACACTCGACGCCTGACGAGATCTTGTCCGTTTCCACGTCGAGAATCTCGTCGCCCTTCACTACCTTGTCGCCGATGGCCTTAAGCCACCCATTGACTTGTCCCTGCTCCATCGACAAGCCCCATTTGGGCATCGTGATCATATGGATCGGCATCGTTCAAGCCCTCACTTTCAGTACGGCCTCGGCGATCTGCGCCGCCGACGGGATATACATGTCTTCGAGCACGCCGGCAAACGGCGCGGGCGTATGCGGGGCGGTGACCATTTCGATCGGCGCCTTGAGCGAGTGGAACGCGCGCTGCGCGATCAGTGCGGAAATGTCGGTGGCGATCGAGCAGCGCGGATTTGCTTCGTCGACCACGACCACGCGTCCGGTCCGGTTCGCGCTCTCCAGGATCGTTTCTTCGTCGAGCGGCGAGGTTGTCCGCAAGTCGATCACTTCTACCTGGATGCCGTCCTTGGCGAGTTTTTCCGCGGCTTCGGTCGCGTAGTGCACCATGCGTCCGTAGGTGATGATGGTGGCGTCGTCGCCGTCGCGCACCACGTTCGCTTCGCCGAACGGAATCGCATACGACTCTTCGGGCACGTCGCCCTCGCGGCCATATAGCAGCTTGTGCTCGCAGAAAATCACCGGATCGTTGTCGCGGATCGCCTGGATCAGCAGACCCTTCGCGTCATACGGCGTCGACGGACAAACCACTTTCAATCCCGGAATGTGCGTGAACAACGAGGTCAGCATCTGCGAATGCTGGGCCGCCGCGCGCAGGCCGGCGCCTTGCATCGCGCGGATCACGACGGGCGTGACCGCCTTGCCACCGAACATGTAGCGGAATTTGGCGGCCTGGTTGAATATCTGGTCGAAACACACGCCCATGAAGTCGATGAACATCAACTCCGCGACCGGCCGCATGCCGCAGGCCGCCGCGCCGACTGCCGCGCCGATATAGCCGCCTTCCGAGAGCGGCGTGTCGAGCACGCGCCCCGGATACTTATGGAATAGTCCCTTCGTGACGCCGAGAACGCCGCCCCACGCGTCCTGTTCGCCGGGCGATCCGGCGCCGCCCGCGTTGTCTTCGCCCATCACGATGACGGTTTCGTCGCGGGCCATTTCCTGACTCAGTGCTTCGTTGATCGCCTGAGAGAATGTGATCTTGCGTGCCATGTCTGTCTCCAGAATCGTTTAGATGTGCAATGCCGTGTGTTACGGATAAGACACGTAGACGTCGCTCAATAAATCCTCAGCAGTCGGCAGCGGCGCAGCCTTGGCTTCCGTCACTGCACTGTCGATCAAACTCTTGACCTCGGCATCCACACCACGCAACTGGTCCGCGCTCAGCATTTCGGCACGCACCACGCGCTCTTCGAAACGCTTCAGGCAATCCTTTTCGTCGCGCAGTTTCTGCACTTCGCCGGGCGCGCGATAGGTTTGCGCGTCGCCTTCGAAATGGCCGAAATAACGCGAGAATTTCACTTCGACGAGCGTCGGTCCACCGCCTTGACGCGCGCGTTCGATCGCTTCACCGAGCGCTTCATGCACCGCGAAGAAATCGAAGCCGTCCACGATCACGCCCGGCATGCCGAAGCCGCTCGCGCGATCCGCGATGTTGTCGGTCGCCACCGACCACGTCGATGATGTCGCTTCCGCGTAGCCGTTGTTCTCCGCCACGAAAATTGCAGGTAACCGCCATACCGAGGCCAGGTTCAACGATTCGAAAATCACGCCCTGATTCGACGCGCCGTCGCCGAAAAAGCACACGCCCACGCCGCCCGATTTCTTGTACTTCGCCGCCAGCGCCGCGCCGCAAATCAACGGACCGCCCGCGCCGACGATGCCGTTCGCGCCCAACATGCCTTTCGACAGGTCGGCGATATGCATCGAGCCGCCTTTGCCATGGCACACGCCGGTCTTGCGTCCGTAGATCTCGGCCATCATGCCGCGCACGTCCACGCCCTTGGCGATGCAATGGCCGTGACCGCGGTGCGTGGTCGCCACATAGTCGGCGTCGTTCAGATGCAGCATCGTGCCGACCGCCGACGCCTCTTCGCCCGCGTACAGATGCACGAAGCCGGGAATCTCGCCGGTCGCGAATTCCACGTGCAGACGCTCCTCGAACTCGCGGATCGTGCGCATCATGCGATACGCCTTCAGTAGACCTTCCTTGCTCAACTCAGTTGAAACCGACATGGTGTGTCTCCTTTGAATGAATGCACTGCCTGCTCACAACCTACTTTTGATGCGCAACCACGTTCGCCACTTCCCGCACCAGTTGGCGCGATGCCGCGAAACGCAGCGTGCGTTCGACGTCGACGGTCAACGGCCCTTCCCAATCCAGCGCGATCTCATAGCGGTCGCCGCGCTCCAGTTCGATTTCGCGCTCGCCGTCGAAAGCGAGCGTGCCGTGCTCGGTTTCCAGCGGCCGCCACACGCCGACTTCGAAGCGTTCGCACGTGCGCATCAACACGCGCTCGACGCGGCCCGGCGCAATCGGCGCCACCAGCGGCACGCCGGATTCACCGGGCGCGGCAAAGCGCAGATGCAAGCCGTGCGACGCGGTGCGCTCCACGGGCGCCCACGCTCCGCCGATCGACGACAGCCCGATGCCGTCCGGCGCGGCAAACGTGAGAAAGAGTTCTTCGATATCGGCCGGATCGGACACGGCCCGCGCGCCGACGAAGCGCTGACGGCTCACGCAGACATCGACCAGCGCGATCTCCTCGCGGCCGCGATTGGGCCCGCCCGTGCAGCGCACCACGAGCCGCTTGTTGCGCATCAGCGCCACGTCCGGCGGCACCGCGCCTGTGGCGACGAGCGCGCCGGCAAGACCGGCCACAGTGGCTTCGCGCAAATCCGGAAAAGCGTTGTTGGTGCCGGTGGATAAGGTCAGCAACGGTACGCTTGCGCAATGCGCGGCCACTGCCCGATGCGTGCCGTCGCCGCCCAGCACGGCGATGAGTTCGACACCCGCTTTCAGCATCGCGGCGACTCCGGCGTGGGTATCGGCGACGCTGTCGGTGATCGGCTGTTCGATGAACTCGACCTGGGGCCAGCGCTGCTGCGCAGCGACGGCGTCGTGCGTGTCGAGCGCGCGCAGCAGCAGCGCCGCCACGCCGGTCCGGTCGCGCAAACACAGCACGCGGGTCACGCCGAGCACGCCGAGCCCGGCCAGCAGACGCACCACCATGTTGGCTTTTTCAGAAGTCGGAAACACCGACGCGTAGGAAGTAAGGCGACGAATATCGCGACCCGACGCCGGGTTCGCGATCACGCCGACGGTGATGGGCGATGGCACTGTGCTTGTCTCCTGTCTGCGCCGTCGTCGAACGGCAGCGCTTTGTCATGCGCAGGACACTGCAAAGGATGTGCCAATTTTCTGAAAAATCGCGCCGCCGCACGAAAGTGCCTTGTTTAGAGGGCTTTACGTGTCGAAACGGAAGATGTGGCGGCGAGCCGCCGTCGCGTGACGCAGCGTTCGAGGCGTCTCATACCTCGCGTGCGCGACGTTCGCAGCCCGGACGATCGTATCGAAGAGACTGCGCAAACCGTTGATGCGCCTCGCTCCGCACCGCAAAGGCGCCCCGTCTCACCTTGAGACTGAGACAAACGTCTCACGCGTCTCGCGTGCTGCATTGCAGTGTGATTCATCAAGCGGGATGTGATACAAGAAGCCCTGATCTCACTGTGTGTCGCTCGCCTGGAGCCGACCATGCCTTACGTCTCGCAGACCCAGCACATCGACCGCGTGCGTGGCGCCATTGAAGGACGCCTGCCCGCGCCCGCCGATTCTCCGCGCCTCGTCTCGTCGTGGCAGCGTTCGTTCGAACAGTACCGGCTCGACCCCGGCGCCGTGATCGGACCGCGCGTGCTGAGCTCGGCCGAATTGCGCGAAGTGCAGGGCAAGGAAGAAGCCTTTCTGCGTGCGTCCGGGCAATGTCTGTCACGTCTGCACGACATGATTCGCGTCGCCGACTATTGCGTGATGCTCACCGACGCGCACGGCGTCACCATCGACTACCGCATCGACCGCGATCGCCGCAGCGATTTCAAGCATGCGGGCCTGTATATCGGTTCGTGCTGGTCCGAGCGCGAGGAAGGCACCTGCGGCGTGGCGAACGTGCTGACCGATCTTGCGCCGATCATCGTGCACAAGACCGATCATTTCCGCGCGGCATTCACCACACTCACCTGCAGCGCGGCGCCGATCTTCGCGCCGACGGGAGAGATGATCGGCGTACTCGATGCATCCGCCGTGCAGTCGCCGGATAACCGCGACAGTCAGCGGCTCGTGTTTCAGCTCGTGCGGCAAAGCGCCGGTCTGATCGAAGACGGGTATTTCCTCAATCAAACTAGCCAGCACTGGGTTCTATTCGGCCATTCGAGCCGCAACTTTGTCGAGGCGCAACCCGAAGTGCTGATCGCCTTCGACGAATGCGGCAATCTCGTCGCGGCCAATCGCAAGGCGCGCGAGTGCATTCCGGCGCTCAACGGTCCACGCCACATCGACGATGTATTCGACACATCGGGCTCGCATCTGCACGACATCGCGCGCACGGATGCGATTGTCGGCCTGCGCCTGCGCGCAACCGGGACGACGCTGTATGCGCGGATTCGTGCGCCGCTCAGGCGCATCTCGCGCGCGGCGTCCACGCTGAACGAAGGCGCCGCACGGTCGTCGCAAAGCGCGTCGCAAAACGATCTGCAACTCGGCGCACTCGGCCGTTTTCTGCACAGCGCGGAGCCGCAGATCGCGCACAACGCGGCCGTTGCGTTGCGCGTGATGGGCAAGCGTCTGCCGATTCTGATTCTCGGCGAGACCGGCGTCGGCAAGGAAGTGTTCGCGCACGCGGTGCACGATTCGGGCGCGCGGCGTGCGAGGCCGTTCATCGCGGTGAATTGCGGCGCGATTCCCGAATCGCTGATCGAAAGCGAATTGTTCGGCTACGCGCCTGGCGCCTTCACCGGCGCGCGCAGCCGCGGCGCGCGCGGGAAGATTGCACAGGCGCATACAGGTACGCTGTTTCTCGATGAAATCGGCGACATGCCGCTCGATCTGCAAACGCGGCTGCTGCGCGTGCTGGCCGAAGGCGAAGTCACACCGCTCGGCGGCGATGCACCCGTGCGCGTGGATATCGACGTGATTTGCGCCACGCACCGCGATCTCACGCAGATGATCGCGGCGGGCACGTTCCGCGAAGACCTCTATTACCGGCTGAGCGGCGCGTCTTTGCCGATGCCGCCGCTGCGCGAGCGCGCGGATATCCGCGACGTGATCGAAGCGGTCTTCGACGAAGAAGCGCAAATGGCCGGCCACGTGCTCACGCTGGACCCGCAACTCACCGAACGTCTCGCAGGATTCGCATGGCCGGGCAACATTCGCCAGTTGCGCAACGTGCTGCGCTACGCGTGTGCGATCTGCGACAGCGCACGCGTGGAATTGCGCCATATCGCGCCGGATATGGCGGCGTTGCTCGCGCCCGAGGCCGTGCATAAACCAGCGTTATTGCGGATCGATCCGCATGACGGCCGGCAGCGGGATACGCGACAGGACCCGCGGCAGGACCCGCGCGAAGAGCGTGCACGCATTATCGACGCGCTCACACGCCACCAATGGCGACCCAACGCAGCGGCGCAAGCGCTCGGTATGTCGCGCGCCACTTTGTATCGGCGCATTGCGTCGCTGGGCATCGTCGCGCCGCATCGACGGTGAAGCGCTGCTTGTCAATGTGATGCGCTGCCCGTATGCAAAAGTAGCGCCGGTCGCCAGTAGCACTACGCGTTTTCGTATTCGATTTCGCGTACCCGTTCGAATGGATCGCGATCTTTTTGATTGACAAGACCTGCCGCAAAACGGCACACTCGATCTCATGTTGACGCACATCTCCATCGCAAATGCGATTACACACCCGAAGCGAGCCATCATCGGCTGGCCAATGGGAGTATGTGCGCGTTAGCAGTCTGAATCTGCGTAACACATCCCCAAGGCCCCGCCGGTAACGGAAGGGGCCTTTTGTTTTGTGGGCGCCTCCGTCAGCCGGCTTGATGACGGAGAACGAGATGGATCAGGCAAGCCCGCAGTGCATGGATGATGACTCGAGCGTGGTGGCGTATCGGCAGGACGAGCGTCTGCCGAAGCTGGTGCTGCATTTTTCAGTGATGCCAGGCGCGACGCTGACCTGGCGTGTCGAAGCCGATAGCACGCTCACCGTGCAGGGCGCGCGCCTCTGGCTCACACGCGTCAGTTCACCTTACGATCATTGGCTCGATCCGGGCCACACATTCCAGTTGCAACGCGGCGAGCGCGTGTGGCTGAGTACCGATGGTGAATGCGTCGCGCGCGTGTCGTTGAGCTACGCGCTAACGGCGCGAGGCGGCCTGCTCAAGCGCTGGCTGGGACGGCTCGCGTGGTTGAGTTTGGGACCGCCCGGGCCGCGTTAACCGGCCCACGTGTTAGCGCGGCGCGGTTTAGCGAGACATCGCACGCGGCGGAAAAAAACAAACACCCCTGCAATGAGGGGTGTTTGCTTCGCATGCCGGCTGGCAATGAACCTGCAATCAACGTGCGACACGCGAGCCCGCTCGTGACCTTCACTTCGGCGTAACCTGCACGGCCGCCGCCGAAACGAATACCGCATGGATCGTATCGCCGACCTTGACGTCCTTCAGATCGACGTCCGGACCCGCTTGAAGCGTTTGCGTCTGATACGCGCCGCGCAGCGTGACCAGCCGCTTCTTGCGATCGATCTTCTGCACGGTAGCGAGCACCTCGATCTGGCGCGCCGATTCGAATCCACCCGAGGCCGGGGCATACACCTGCGTGTCGACACGCGCGCGTATGCCCTTGTCCTTGCCGGTGACCTTCTCGGCCTTCACGAGCAGCGCGTTCTTGTAGAGCACGTCCACCTGATCACCCACTTTCAGGTTGTCGAAACCCTCCACCTGCTGGCTCACGAGCACGACCACCACGTTGCCGCCCGGCCCCTTGAGCGTAAGCGTGCGCGTGCCCGGATCGATACCGACGATCTGCGCCCTCACATGCACCGGCTCCACCGCGCTGACGATGCCTTGCGCGGCACTGGCCATGGCATCTTGCGCCGAGGCCGGTTGTGCTGCGGCGAACGCCGCGAACATCAACGCTGCTGCAATTGTCTTTGCCTGCATATGCATGCTCCTTGAGAAATTGTTTGATCCAGCGTGACGACGCTCTGAAACTGCGGGATGCCGATTTATAAATCTATGAATGCCTGTCTGCCTTCAGGATGATAGATTTAAAAAGCGACAGCGCAAATGATTTTACATGCCTTACAACAGCCTGAAATTGATTAAAGTGTGATTTTCAGATAAGTACGCACAATTGCGTAATGTGCCGCGGTTCGGCGTCGCAGCGGCATCCTGCCGCATGGTCACGACGTGACAATTTCGCCGAGATTCAGAATGACCGGCCAGTTTCAAAATGCGCACAGCATTAAGCGCATACTGTATGGCGATCGAATCGGCAATCAATATTTTTCGGGTATTCCGCCGTAATCGAAGGCGATTTCAAACCGTATCAGATGCAGATTCGATTTACGCTCAATGCGCGTTGGACACAAAAAGAAACAGCCTCGTCACGTGAGCGACGAGGCTGTTTTATCTGAAAACTTCAACTGTGGCGCGGACCAAGCCGCGCAACTATCACACCCGCTCGATCGCGATCGCAATGCCCTGACCGACGCCGATACACATCGTGCACAGCGCAAAACGGCCTTGCGTGCGATGCAGCTGATACATCGCGGTGGTCACGAGACGCGCGCCGCTCATGCCGAGCGGATGGCCCAATGCGATCGCGCCGCCGTTCGGATTGACGCGGGCGTCGTCGTCGGCCACGCCGAGTGCGCGCAGCACCGCGATGCCTTGCGAAGCGAACGCCTCGTTCAGTTCGATCACGTCGAATTGATCGATGGTCATGTTCAGGCGCGCCAGCAGTTTTTGCGTGGCGGGTGCCGGGCCAATGCCCATCACACGCGGCGCGACGCCGGCCGTGGCGATACCCAGCACGCGGGCGCGCGGCGTCAGGCCGAAGCGCCTGGCAGTCTCTTCATTTGCGAGCAGCAGGGCCGCCGCGCCGTCGTTCACGCCCGACGCGTTGCCTGCCGTAACGGTGCCGTCCGGACGCACCACGCCTTTGAGCTTGGCGAGCGCTTCGAGGCTAGTCTCACGCGGATGCTCGTCTTGCAGCACCGTGATCGGATCGCCCTTCTTCTGTGCAATCGTCACGCCGACGATTTCCTGCGCGAGCGTGCCGTCGCGTTGCGCGCGCGCCGCTTTCTGCTGGCTGCGCACCGCGAAAGCGTCCTGATCCGCGCGGCTGATGTTGTAATCCGTGGCGACGTTCTCGCCCGTTTCCGGCATCGAATCGACGCCGTACAGTTTCTTCATCAGCGGATTGACGAAACGCCAGCCGATGGTCGTGTCATAAATCTCGGCCTGGCGCGAAAACGCGGTGGGCGCCTTGCCCATCACGAACGGCGCACGGCTCATGCTTTCCACGCCGCCTGCCACCATCAGCGCAGCCTCGCCCGATTTGATCGCGCGCGCCGCGATGCCGACCGCGTCCATGCCCGAACCGCACAGGCGGTTCACCGTCGTGCCCGGCACGCCCTGCGGCAAGCCGGCGAGCAACAGCGACATGCGCGCGACATTGCGGTTGTCTTCGCCGGCCTGGTTCGCACAGCCGTAGATCACGTCGTCGATGGCGTTCCAGTCGACGTCCTTATTGCGCTCCATCAGCGCCTTGAGCGGCACCGCGCCCAGATCGTCGGCGCGTACCGACGAGAGCGAACCCGCATAGCGGCCGATGGGGGTGCGAATCGCGTCGCACAGGAATGCTTCGGTCATGTGATGTCTCCAGTTGATGTGCTGCATGCGCTGCGCCCGGGCCGTAACTTCGGCGGGCGCAAACCGGACGCACCGGCAAGCGCGACGGAAAGCGGCTAACGGGCGGCCGCCGCGTCAATTCAGCTTAGCGCAGGATGATGAACGGTGGGCTCGAGAATGTCGCGATTTGTTCTTGGTACGAACATACGGTCATATATCGAACAACTAGGCACGATGATAGGCGCGTGGCTGAAACCATGTCAAGCACGGCCAGGCCCGCACCAGGGAATACGTGCAGGCCGCGAGCGTCTTTGCGAAGGATCAGACGAATGATGCGCCCGTGCCGGCGGCCCTGTTGTCATGGCGCCGGCACGGGGCTGGGGACTGTATGAAGCGTGTTTCTAGCGGAGCTGGATATGCTCGTCTTCGATATAGCTGCGGATTACGTCGGCAAAATTCCGTTCGCCGCTCAACCCCAGCCCTTCGGCACGCGACGTATCCCACCGTCCCGGCCAGCTGCCCACGATCTTCTCGACGCGCGCATCCGGCTCGAACACGATCCGCGCGGCGGCCGCGTCGCCCGCCACTTCGCGCAGCGCGGCGACCATCTCGTCGACGCTGACCGAAATGCCCGGCAAATTCAGCACGCGCTGGTTACCGAGCGCGACGGAATCCAGTTCCAGCCCGGCGATCAGGCTCTCGATCGCCTTGCGCGGCGACAACAGCCACAGTCGCGTCGAGCCCGCGACCGGGCACACCGCCGCTTCGCCGTTCAGCGGTTCGCGAATGATGCCGCTCGCGAACGACGACGCCGCCGCATTCGGCTTGCCCGGCCGCACGCTGATGGTGGGCAGCCGGAGCACGCGGCCGTCGACGAAACCGCGCCGCGCGTAATCGTTGAGCAGCAACTCCGCGATCGCCTTCTGCGCGCCATACGACGACTGCGGATTCAGCGCGGTGTCGTCCTGCACGACCTCGGGCAACTCGCCGCCATAGACCGCGACCGAACTCGTGAACAGCACGCGCGGCCGATGCCCACGCTGCCGGCACGTTTCCAGCAGCAGCCGCGATGCATCCAGATTGATGCGCATGCCGAGATCGAAATCCGCTTCGGCCTGCCCGCTCACGATCGCGGCCAGATGGAAGATCGCCGAAGTCTGGTCGTCGATCACGCGTTCGAGCACGCTGCGCTCGGCGATGTCGCCGACTTCGGTGCGCACGCGTCGATCGCCGAAATCATTGGCTTGCACGACGTCGAGCAGCACCAGTTCGGTGATCGGCTGCGGCGTGCCTTGCGAGTCCTTCAGCGAACCCCGCGCGAGCAGTTCACGCGCGAGACGCTGGCCGAGAAAACCCGCGCCGCCGGTAATCAGTACTTTCATGATGTGTTCGTCCTTGTTAGCGGGTCGCGTTCAGATACGGTTTGAGCCAGCCGAGACCGGCCGACGTGCCCGCGCGCGGCCGGTATTCGCAGCCGATATAGCCGTCGTAGCCGAGCGAGTCGATCAATTCGAGCAGATACGGGTAGTTCAGTTCGCCCGTATCGGGTTCATGGCGCTCCGGCACGCCGGCGATCTGAATGTGGCCGATGCCGGCCATATCGCGTTTGAGTTTCACTGCAAGGTCGCCTTCGACGATCTGGCAGTGGTAGCAGTCGAACTGCACCTTGAGATTTTCCGCGCCGACTTCCGCGCAGATCGCTTGTGCTTCGTCCTGGCGGGTCAGAAAGAAGCCCGGCATGTCGCGCGTATTGATCGGCTCGATCACGACCGTGATGCCCTCGGCCTGCGCGGCCTTCGCGGCATGCGCGAGATTGCTCAGATAGACCTCGCGATGTTTCGCGCGCGGCTGATCCGCGCCGATCAGGCCGGCCATCACATGCAGCTTGCGATTGCCGAGCACGCGCGCGTAGTCGAGCGCGGTATCGATGCCGCGGCGGAATTCGTCTTCGCGGCCCGGCAGCGAGGCAATCCCGCGTTCACCGCCGGCCCAGTCGCCGGGCGGTGCATTGAAAAGCGCTTGCGTCAGACCGCTCGCGTTCAGGCGCGCCTTGATTTCGTCGGCGGGGAAATCGTAGGGGAACAGAAACTCGACCGCTTCGAAGCCGTCTTGCACCGCGGCGGCGAAACGGTCGAGGAAAGCGTGCTCGTTGTACATCATCGATAGATTGGCGGCGAAGCGAGGCATGGCTGCGACTCCTTGAAAACGGTGTGATGCGGCACGCGGCAGCGATGCATGCCGCGCGTGAGTGTCGGTTTACCGGTTGACCAGTCTGGCCGGTGTGAGCCACGTGGCGACCGCGCCGATCACGAGCATGCCGGCCAGCACATACATGCCGGTTTGCGTGCTATGCGTGAGATCCTTCAGATAGCCGATCATGTACGGGCTCACGAAACCCGCGAGATTGCCGATCGAATTGATGATCGCGATACCGGCCGCGGCGGTCGCGCCCGACATGAACGCGGTGGGCAGCGACCAGAACAGCGGCGCGCAGGTCAGCACGCCGGCGGCGGCGAGCGAGAGAAACGCGATCGACACCACCGTGTTGTCCGCGAACGAAGCCGCCACCGTGAAGCCAATCGCGCCGAACAACGCCGGCACGATCAGATGCCAGCGGCGCTCACGGCGCTTGTCGGCACTGTGCCCCATCAGGTTCATCACGACGATCGCGCACAGAAACGGAATCGCGCTCAGCAGGCCGATATTGAATGCGCCTGTCACACCGGTCGATTTGACGAGCGTCGGCATCCAGAACGTCAGGCCGTATTGCCCGGTAACGAACGCGAAATAGATCAGCGACATCCACCACGTGCGCGGATCGCGGAACACCGCGCCGAGCGAATGCTTCTGGGTTTTCTCGTGCGGTTGCGCGGCGGCGATTTCATCCGTGAGCAGGCGCTTTTCGCGATCGTTCAGCCACTTCGCGGCGGAGATGCCGTTGTCGAGATACAGGATCGTGGCGATGCCGATCGCGATGGCGGGGATCGCTTCGATCAGGAACATCCATTGCCAGCCCGCAAAACCCGAGCTGTTGTGGAACGTCTGCATGATCCAGCCGGACAGCGGATTGCCGAAGATGCCCGACACCGGAATCGCCGACATGAACACCGCAATGATCTTCGCGCGCCGATGCGACGGGAACCAGTAGGTCAGATAGAGAATCACGCCGGGATAGAAACCGGCTTCGGCGAGGCCGAGAAGAAAGCGCAAGATGTAGAACTGCATTGGCGTCTTCACGAATACAAACACGGCCGAGAGCAAGCCCCACGTAATCATGATCCGCGCGATCCAGATACGCGCGCCGAGCTTGTGCATCAGAATATTGCTCGGCAGCTCGAACAGAAAATAGCCGATGAAGAACACGCCCGCGCCGAGCCCGAACACCGTTTCGCTGAATGCCAGGTCCTGTGACATTTGCAGTTTGGCAAAGCCGACATTCACGCGGTCCAGATAGGCGACCACATAGCAGAGCATCAGAAACGGCACGATGCGCCAGAATACTTTTTTATAGGTGCGCTCGACTTCCTCTGCGCCGGGTTGTCCTATGGCGGCTGCCGCGGTCGGGCGGCTGGATGCGGGCTGATACGAACTCATGCATTGTCTCTTTGAATGGATGGCGCGGCGCAGCGCATCGAGCGCGGCCGGGCTTTGTTATGTCGGCTTCCTACCAGCGCGCGCCGAATACGGTGCGCAGTTCTTCGAGTGCAGCTTCGTCGAGCGGTGCGGGCCGCGGGTTCGTCATCAGCCATAAACGCGCGGTCTCTTCGAGTTCTTCGAGCGCATACGCGGCTTGCGCCACGGAGCGCTCCCACACGACCGGGCCAAGACGTTCGAGCAGCACCGCGCGAACGCTGTCGGCGAGCGCGGCGATCTGGTCCGCGACTTGCGGATCGCCGGGCCGTTTGTAACGAATCAGGGGGACGTGGCCCACTTTCATCACGTAGTACGGCGTGATCGGCGGCAGCACGTCGGTCTCGCGCCAGACGCCCGCGAGCGTCAGCGCGACCAGATGCGTCGAATGCGTGTGGACGATGCCACGCGCCGCGCCGTTGCGCGCGTAGATGCCGCGATGCAAGGCCAGCGTCTTCGACGGCCGGCCGCCGGACACCGCGTTTCCGTCGGAATCGACCTTGGCGATATCGGCGGGATCGAGCCGGCCGAGGCACGCATCGGTCGGCGTGATCAGCCAACCGTCGTCGAGCCGCGCGCTGATGTTGCCGGCAGTGCCGACCGTGTAGCCGCGTCGATAGAGACTCGCACCGGTTTCGCAGATTTCCTCGCGAACGCGCGCTTCGTCCGTGGTATGGAGTGCGGGCGCGCCGGTCATTGCGCGGCTCCGTTCAGATGCCGCAGCGCTTTTTCGAAGAAGTCGGCCGTGCCGAAGTTGCCGGATTTCAATGCGAGCGCGAGCGGTTCGGCGCCGGTCGTGGCGGTGGCCGGCACGCCGGGATCGATCTGCGCACCGATGCGCAGCGTGTGCACGTCGAGCGCCTGCACCACGGCGCCCGAGGTCTCGCCGCCCGCCACCACGAACTTGCGCACGCCGCGTTCGTGCAGACCGCGCGCGATCGACGCCAACGTGTTTTCAACCAGATGCCCTGCTTCGTTCACGCCGAGCTGGCGCTGTACCGCCTTCACTTCGTCGGGCGTGGCGGTGGCGTAGATCAACACGGGTTCGGCTTTGTCGAGGTACGGTTGGGCGAAAGCCAGCGCCTGCTCGACGACGTTCTCGCCGCGCGCAGCCGCAAGCGGATCGACGCGGAAAGCGGGCCGTGTTGAGCGCCACTGCGCGACCTGTTCGTTAGTCGCTTTGGACGCGCTGCCGGCCAGCACCGCCGACAATCCCTTCACCTGAGGCAATTGCGCGGCATCGGCCTGCTCCTTGAGCAAACCCGCGCGGCGGAAATTGGCCGGCAAACCCAGCGCGATACCTGAGCCGCCTGTGATCAACGTGAGATCGGCGCACGCTTCGCCGAGCACGTAGAGGTCGGCATCGGACACCGCATCGGCGATCGCCATGCGCACGCCTTCATTGCGCAACGTATCGAACGCGTCGCGCACAGCGGACACGCCCTGCGCCACGGCGTCATAACGCACGAGCCCGACTTTCGATTCGGTCTGTCGCTGCAGCACGCTCACGAGGTTCGCGTCGCGCATCGGCGTGAGCGGATGATTCTCCATGCCCGACGCGTTGAGCAACGTGTCGCCGACGAACAGATGGCCGCGAAAGATCGTGCGGCCGTTCTCAGGAAATGCCGGACAGGCGATCGTGAACGCGCCGGCGTTGCCGTCGGCGGACAATGCGTCGAGCAATGCATCCGCGACTGGGCCGATATTGCCCGCGTCGGTCGAATCGAAGGTCGAGCAATATTTGAAAAAGAACTGCCGGCAGCCTTGTGCGCGCAACCAGTCGAGCGCCGCGAGCGATTGCGCGACTGCGTCGGCGGCGGGAATGGTGCGCGATTTCAGCGCAACCACCAGCGCGTCGGCCTCCACCGTTTCATTCGATGCGGGCACGCCGATGGTTTGCACCGTACGCATGCCGCCGCGCACCAGCATGTTGGCGAGATCGGTGGCGCCGGTGAAGTCGTCAGCGATGCAGCCGAGCAGCGCGCGTTTCGTTGTAGCTGTCATGACGCCGACCTCCTCACTTCGCCGCCGGCACGTCGATGCCGGGGAAAATCTTGATCACCGCGGAATCGTCCTCACCGCCGTGACCGGCCGTGGACGCCATCATGAACATCTGATGCGCCGCCGCCGACAACGGCAGCGGGAATTTCGAGCGGCGCGCGGTATCGAGCACGAGGCCAAGATCCTTGACGAAAATATCGACAGCCGAAAGCGGTGTGTAGTCACCGTTCAGAATGTGCGGCACGCGGTTTTCGAACATCCACGAATTGCCCGCGCTGTGCGTGATGACTTCGTACAGCGCATCGGGATCGACGCCTTCGCGCAAGCCGAGCGCCATGGCTTCGGCGGCCACCGCGATATGCACGCCCGCCAGCAGCTGATTGATGATCTTTACCTTCGAGCCTGCGCCGTGTTCCGAGCCGAGGCGATACACCTTGCCCGCCATCGCGGCCAGCACTTCCTCGCACGCAGCGTAGGCCGCCGCCGGACCGGACGTCATCATGGTCATCTCACCGGAGGCCGCGCGCGCCGCGCCGCCTGAGACGGGCGCGTCGAGCATCTGCAAACCGGCCGCCTCGATCCGCTTGCCGAGTTGGATGGCGAAGTCCGGCGCCACGGTCGCGCTGGCGATCACCACGCCGCCCGGCTTCATCGCCGCGACCGCGCCCTGCTCGCCGAACAGCACGGCTTCGGTTTGCGCGGCATTCACGACCAGCGTGACGACCACCTCGCACTGCGCGCCGAGTTCGGCGGGTGTCGCGCAACCCACGCCGCCTTCCGCGACGAACGCATTCAATACCTCGCTGCGCAGATCGCATGCATGGACCTTCAGACCCGCGCGCAGCAGCGAGCGCGCGACACCCAGGCCCATTGCACCAAGACCGATGACACCGACATTTCTGGACATGCTTGACCTCTATGAATTCGTTGGACGCTCGCGCGTAACCCTGGCCGTTCAAGCTCAGCGGTGAAGCTCAGCAGATCCCCGCTTCCGCGAGACGCCGTGCCGCGTTGTACATATGCGTTCGCGCCGCATTGCGCGCCGCCATCGGATCGCCAGCGCGAATCGCGGCGGCGATCGCCGCATGCTCTTCGCGCACCTGACGCGAAAAGTCCTCGCGCAACGCTTCGTTGCGGCGCGTGACGACCGTGCCGGCTTCGAGGTACTGATTCAGGAACGTGAGCGTTTTGAGGAAATACGGATTGCCGGTGGCTGCCGCGATCGCGCGATGGAACGCGACGTCCTCAGCCACGCCGTCCTCACCTTCGGCCACCGCCTCGTCGATCTTCGCGAGCGCCGCGTCGATCGACACCATGTCGGCGTCGCTGCGGCGCATCGCGGCTTCCGATGCGACTTCCGCCTCGATGGCGCGCCGCAGCGCGAGAATCTGCACCACCGAACCGGGCTCGACCGCTTCCGCGTAGTCGATCCGCAGCGGCCGCACCGTGCCGTGCGTCGCGACGAACACGCCGCTGCCTTGACGCGGTTCGACCACACCTTCGTTCTTCAGCCGCGAGATCGCCTCGCGGATCACCGTGCGGCTCACGCCGAACTGCTGCGCCAGCACGGCCTCGGTCGGCAGCTTGCCGCCGCGCTCGAACGTGCCCTTGTCGATCTGCTTGAGCAGCTGCTGCGCGACCGTGTCGCTCAGCGCCCGCGCAGGAATCTTGTCGAACATCGATGCCTCGATTGATCATGTCATCGGGTCATCATACAAATTTTGGATGCTAACTGCATCCATGCAAACCCTGGGATTTTTGTACGTCAGGCGGCAAAGTTGGCGATTCAGAAGGCTTAAGCTATCGTCACGCCTTTAGCGCGTCGCGCGGGATTCAAGCGTGGCGCGGGTCCGCAGTTCCTCGAACGCATCTTCAAGGTCCATGAGCAAAGCCCTGCCGCCGTCTTCCGCCGTTCCCGTCAGCGCCGAACCGGCCCCGGACAAACCGGGCGACTCCTATGTCCAGTCGTTCGCGCGCGGCCTCGCGGTGATCCGTGCGTTCGACGCCACGCGCCCGGAACAGACACTGACCGACGTCGCCGCCGCCACCGGCCTCACGCGCGCCGGGGCACGCCGCATTTTGCTGACCCTGCAGACGCTCGGCTATGTGGAGGCCGAAGGACGCCTGTTCCGCCTCACGCCGAAGATCCTCGATCTCGGCTTCGCGTATCTGACTTCCATGCCGTTCTGGAACCTCGCCGAGCCGGTGATGGAACAACTCTCCGCGCAGGTTCACGAGAGCGTCTCGGCAGCCGTGCTCGATCGCACCGAGATCGTCTACGTGCTGCGCGTGCCGACCCATAAGATCATGACGATCAACCTGTCGATCGGCAGCCGCCTGCCGGCCTATTGCACGTCGATGGGCCGCGTGCTGCTGGCCTCGCTCGACGACGAAGCGCTCGACGCGACGCTGGGTTCGACGCAGCTCTACGCACACACGCCGCGCACGGTCACCGACAAGGAAGAGTTGAAGAAGCTGATCGCGCAGGTGCGCCGCCAGGGCTGGGCGATCGTCGATCAGGAACTGGAAGGCGGTTTGATTTCGCTGTCCGCGCCAATCCGCAATCGCCAGGGGCGCGTGATCGCGGCGATGAATATCAGCGGCAACGCACAGCGCAATTCAGGCAAGCAGATGGTGAAGGCATTTCTGGAGCCGCTGCAGCACGCCGCGCAAACCGTCTCGGAGATGGTGGCGCGGCGCGGGTAAGCACGGCGACTGCGGCCGCCGTGTCGCGACAGCGCCCTGCTCCGGCAAGCCATCAATCGATCGGCTTGTCCGCGGTTTCCTTCAGCATCGAGACCGCGATCAACGACACCACGACGCACGCCGCCACATAACCGGCCGGCGCCAGCTTGCTGCCGGTCAGCTTGATCAGCCACGTGGCGACGAGTTGCGCGGTCCCGCCGAACACGCACACGCTCAACGCATACGCGATCGAAATGCCGGTGGCGCGCACGCGCCGCGGAAACGACTCGCACATCAAGGCGAATTCCGACGCCGAACCCATCGAATAAAACAGCAGCATCAGCGCGGTCAGCGACATGATGACGGGCAACTGCGGAAAGCGATTGATCAGCATGAAGGCCGGAAACAGCAGCAGCACCAGCACGCCGCGGCCGAACAGGATCGGCCGCTTGCGGCTGCCGATGCGATCCGACAGCATGCCGAACAGCGGGCACGTGATCAGCATCACGAAGCCCGCGGCGACACCCACCAGCATCGACAGCGACATCGGCAGGCCGAGCGTATGGATTGCGTAGGTCGGCATGTAGAAAGTCAGGATGTACGTCGAGACCGTGCCGCCCATCACCGTCAGCGTGATCAGGACGAGCGTGCGCACGTGCTGCGTGAAGAGCTCATGCAGCACGCCGCGCTCGATCGCGTGGCTGTGCGCGCTGGCCGCGTCGTCGGCCAGACGGCGGCGCAGGTACATGCCGACCGGCGCGATCAGCACGCCGAGCAAAAACGGAATGCGCCAGCCCCAGCTTTCCAGCGAGTCCTTCGGCAACGCGCCGGACAGCGCCGCCGCGATGCCCGAGCCCATCAGCGCCGCGCCGCCTTGCGTGGCGAGTTGCCAGCTCGCGCGAAAACCGCGCCGCGTGCCGCCGCCCTGTTCGAGCAGCGTGGACGTGGCCGCGCCGAACTCTCCGCCTTGCGAGAAGCCTTGCACGAGCCGCGCGAAGACGATCAGCAAAGGCGCGGCGAGACCGATCTGCGCATAAGTCGGCGCGATCGCGATCAGGCCGGTGCTCACCGCCATCAGCATGATGGTCAGATTGAGCGCGGCTTTGCGGCCCTTGCGGTCCGCGTATACGCCGAGCATGACGCTGCCGAGCGGCCGCGTGATAAAGCCCGCCGCAAAGGTCGCCACCGACAGCAGCAACGAGGTAGTCGGATCCGCCGACGGGAAATACAGCTTGCCGATAATCACGGCAAAAAAGCCGTAAACGGTGAAGTCGAAGAACTCGAGCCAGTTGCCGATCACCGCGGCGGCAATCGCGCCGCGGCTGGCGGGCTGGTTCGCTTCGACTGCGTGGCTCGGATGGGTCGTGGTGCTCATCGCGTGGTCTTCCTCGTTGTTATGCTTGTGGGCGCCGGCTGACTGCGGCTTTCATTGCCGAACCGATCACTGCCCCAGATAGCGCTCCACCAGCCGCGTCCAGAACGCCGCGCCGACCGGCAGATTGCGGTCGTTGAAGTCGTAGTGCGGGTTGTGCACCATGCAGCCGTCCTCGCCCGCGCCGTTGCCGATGCGCAGGAACGTGCCCGGCCGTTTTTGCAGCATGAAAGCGAAGTCTTCGCTGCCCATCAGAATGTCGGTCTGCGCGACCACCTTATCGTCGCCGACCAGTTCGCGCGCCACCTCCACCGCGAAATCCGTTTCGGCATCCGAATTGACCACCACCGGATAGCCTTCGATGTACTCCACCACCGCCTTGCCGCCATAACTCGCGGCCTGACTTTCGGCGAGTTCGGTAATGCGTTTCTTCAGCAGCGCGCGCACTTCGGGGCTGAACGATCGCACGCTCAACTCCAGTTTCGCGCTGCTCGAAATCACGTTGTTGGCGGTGCCCGCATGCATCGAGCCGACCGTTACCACCGCCGACTGCGACGGATCGACGTTGCGCGCGACGATGGTTTGCAACGCCATCACGATGCTCGCCGCCACCACGACCGGATCGACGGTCAGATGCGGACGCGCCGCGTGGCCGCCGACGCCTTCGATCGTGATGATCGCCTTGTCGCCCGCCGACATGAACGGCCCTTTGCGGAACAACAGCACGCCCGGTTCTTCGCCGGGATGGTTGTGCACGCCGAACACGGCGTCGCACGGAAAGCGCTCGAACAGGCCGTCGTTGATCATCTTCAGCGCGCCGCTGTCGATGCCGCTCTCCTCGGCCGGCTGAAAATACAGATGCACCGTGCCTGAAAAATTGCGCGTGGCCGCGAGACGTTGCGCGGCGCCGAGCAGCATCGTGGTGTGGCCGTCGTGGCCGCATGCGTGCATCTTGCCGTGCGTGCCGCTCGCATACGGCAGGCCGGTTTGCTCGATGATCGGCAGCGCGTCCATGTCGGCGCGAATGCCGATACTGCGCTTGCCGTCGCCCACCTTCAGCGTGCCCACCACGCCCGTCTTGCCGACGCCGCGCGTGACCTGCCAGCCCCATTCTTCGAGCTTCTGCGCGACCAGCGCGCTCGTCTGGTGTTCCTCGTAGGCGAGTTCCGGGTGGTGGTGAATGTGATGGCGAATTTCGCGCAGGCTCTCGGCGGCGGGCGCCAGATCGGACACTTCGGTAAAACGCGCGGCTTCGCTCATCTCTATGGCTCCATGGATTCAGGCCGCGTGAAAACGCGGCAAACAGGCGAGCACTATAGCCACGCCGTTTTGTTCGAATAAGATGCTGTTTTTTTCACCCCGATTAACAAGCGTTATATACGGGATTACCCCAATGAAACCGCAGCAGTTGCAAGCGTTCGTCGCCGCCGCCCATCACCGCAGTCTGCGCGCCGCCGCGCGCGAGCTCGGGGTGACGCAGCCGGCCGTGACGCACACGATCCGCGAACTCGAAAGCGCGTTGAATGCCGAATTGATGGTGCGCAGCGTGCGTGGCATCGAATTGACGGCATGCGGGCTCGCGTTGCTGCCGCGCGCAGAGCAGTTACTGGGCGACATGCGGCGCACCGTCGAAGCCGTCGAACAGGTCAAGGGAGAACTCGCCGGCAAGGTGAGCGTGGGCACCATGCCGTCGATCGCGCTCACGGCGTTGCCGCACGCGGTCTCCAGGTTTCGCCGCGCGATGCCGCTGGTCAATCTGCATTTGGAAGAAGTGACGATTCCGGACGCCGTCGCGCGTTTGCGCAACGGCGCGCTGGATATCGCGGCGATCCATCACGTGCAGGCGCTCGACAGCGATCTGGTGCAGGCGCCGCTCTACTCGACGCAGTTCGTCGTCGCCATGCGCGCCGGGCATCCGCTCGCCAACGTGACGCGCCTGCATGAGCTACTCGACGCGGAATGGATCGTGACCGTGGGCGCCGATCACTTCCCGCACAGCGTGATGATGGCAATGTTCGCCGCGCACGGCTTGCCAGTGCCGAAGCGTTTGGTACGTGCGCCGTCGTCGTTCGCGGTGACGCTCGGCCTCGTGTCGCAAACCGATGTGATCGGCTGCTTCACGCGGCCGCTTGCGCAGATGGTCGCGCCGCTCGGCATTCGCATCGCGCAGATCGAAGAGGTGCTGCCGAGCTACGATCTCAGCATCATTTCGCGGCGCGGCCTGCTGCCGACGCCGGCCGTGCTGCAGTTCGCGTCGTGCCTGCAGGATGCGACACGGGAGAGTATGGCGACGGCCGGATAGTACGGCTTACTGAACGTCGGCTTCCGCTTTTAAAAACGCGATCAACTCATGTCCCGCTTCGTCGAGCGCGCCGGAATTGTCGATCGTGGTGCAGCGCACGCCATCCGGCAACGAGAACGGCGCGCGGCGCGCGAGCCGCGCCGCCACCTGTTCCGCCGACTCACGAGCCCGCGCACCGAGCCGCGCTTCGAGAATATGCGGCGCGGCGTCCACGTGCACGACTTCCGTGTGCGGATAGCGCGCCAGCACGTGCTGCAAATGCTGTCGTGAGCCGTTGACGACCACCGTGCAGCCGCGCGCAAGCCACGCGTCGAGTTCGATACCGATGCCATAGCGCAGCGAGTGGCTCGACCACTCTAGCGCGAACAGGCCGAGCACGGAACGCGCCGCGAACTCTTCGACGCTCAAAGCCACATGCGCCTCGCCATTGCCGCTCGGCCGCGTGATATAGCGATGCGCGAACAGAATCGGCTCGCCCATCAAATGCTTGCGCGCGAACTCCAGCAACGAGTCCTTGCCCGCGCCGGACGGCCCCATTACATAAATCAAACGACCTGTCATCGTTATTTCACCTCGTCGTTTCGGAACGGCATACGCTGCCACAACACGAACGGCTCGCCGGGCGCCGGCTCGACGAAGAGCGCAGCGTGGTCGACAAGCAGCGGCCCGAGCGCGGGCGTACGCGCCTGCCACCATGCGACCAGCGCGGCGCGTTCCTGCGCATCGGCGAGCGAACTGGAGAGCGTCATGTGAAAACGGAATTCGTCGAACACGTATGGGTAATCCCATTCCATCAGCAACGCGCGCTGCCGTTCGCTGAGCGGAGCTGCCAAACGACGCGCCAGCTCGGCGGCGGACTGGCGCGCGCGCAAGGCATCGAGCGTTTGCAACGCGCTGGCCGCCACATGACTAATGTTGCTTTCGCCCTCCGGGTCGGCCGGTGTCAGTGCGACGAAGTCGCCGAGCGTCGCGGCTTCCACCGGCAACGCAAATGCGCTTTGCGTTTGCGCCCATTCACGCGTGGTTTGCAATACGTGTGCCTGCGTCACGCCATCGGCGAGTCGAAACGGCGCGACCAGTGTGCCGTGCCAGCCGTAGCGGCGCGGTGCTTCGGTCAACTCGACGAGTGGACGTTTGAGTTCCGAAGGTTGCGGCGCCTCGCAGCGCTCGCCGCTTTCCGCGTCGCGCGCGAGCCATGCCGAACCGGCCTGCCACCACGCCGATTCACGCGACGGCGCGTAATACACCGCAAAACGAGCCTCGGCGTTCCAGTCACCGCCGCTCATAGGTCGTGCTCCACCAGCAGTTGCACGCGATCGGCGGCGAAGTGCGTGAAGCCGTATTTGACCGGCGTGCCTTGCAGATCCACATCGACGTTTTCGACCCACAGCACCGGTTGCTGACGATTGATATTCAAACGCCGCGCCACCTCCGGCTCGGGCAGCACGCTGCCGATACGGCTCCACTTGCGCAGATAGTCGTTGACACCGAATTCCGCCATGGCCTTGGTGATGCCGCCGGTGCGCGCCAGCACTTCCGGCAGGTCCGCGAAACGCGCCGCCGGATACCAGTTGCGCGCGAACGTGAGCGGCACGCCGTCGGACTCGTGGAGCGACTCGATCCGGTAAACCAATGCGCCGGCTCGCAGACTCAACGCCTTTGCCACGCTCGGCTCGGCCTTCACGCGCGCGGCCGACAACATCGTGCCCGCCGCCGCGTGATGCTGCTGGCGCAAGTTTTCTGTAAACCGCGTGCGGCGGCCAATCGTATAGTCGATGGCGCCGGGTTGCACGAAGGTGCCGCGCCCCTGCTCGACGCTGACGAGGCCCAACGCCGCGAGACCCAGCATGGCGCGGCGCACGGTATGCCGGTTCACGTCGAAGCGTTTGGCCAGTTCGCCCTCGCTCGGCAGGCGCCCTTCTTCGCCGAAACCGCTGGCGCCGATTTCCGCCGCCAGGATCTGCTCGATCTGCCGCCACACGGCAACGCCCGCGCCGCGTTCGAGCATCGTGCCCGGCGTCGCGTTGTCGTTCGATGTCATGGTGCTGTCATTCCCTTGCGTTCAAATATTCGCTATGACGTGCATTGTAGTGCGCAAGCCGTGATGAAAATATGAAACGGCCGATATGCGCTATACCGCTCAACAAGCATACTCCTAAACGTCTAGACGTTTAGATGAATAGATGGTCAAATGTCTACTCGCTGGATCAACCGGGAAATTCGATGAGTGCCACTTCCGCCTCGCCTTGCTCCGCTCCGTCATCGGCTGCCCGGCGCGCATGGATGGCCGTGCTGGCCCGCACACCACGCGCCGATCTCGAAGCCGCGCTCGAACGCGCGCTGCACGACATCCCCACGCCAAAGTATGACTGGCTGCGCCCGCCCGAGATCGGCCTCGCGATGGTGCGCGGGCGCATCGGCGGCAGCGGGGATCCGTTCAATCTCGGCGAAGCGACGGTCACGCGCGCCACCTTGCGTCTGCGCGCATCGGGCGACGCGGCCGCCGCTGTCGGCGTGGCATGCCATCTCGGCCGCGACCGCCGTCGCGCCGAACTGGCCGCGCTAGCAGACGCGCTCCTGCAAATGCCGGAGCATCACGCCGTCTTGCATCAGCAATTGATCGAGCCGTTCGCCGCGCAACTGGCCGCGGAACGCGCCGGAAGGCAACAGGACGCCGCGGCCACGCGCGTCGAATTCTTCACAATGGTCCGGGGCGACTGATGGAAAACTCACAGATTGCGCTGTCTACCGCGTTGTCCACTTTAACGCCGGGTTTTGCAGACCCAGTGCATGACACCCAGGCGGTGTTCCGCACCCTGCTCGATGTGCTGTCACGTCCGGGCACGGTCGGCATGGTCGAGAACGTGCTGCCCGAAATGCGTGACACGAGCGCAGAACTCGCTGCCTTCGCCGCGCTGCTCGCGCTCTGCGACTACGCGACGCCCGTGTGGCTCGCACAGCCCGATACGGCCTTAGCCACGGCACTGCGCTTTCATACCGGCGCACCGCTCGTCGACGAACCGGGACAAGCCGCGTTTGCCTATATCCACGACGCGGGCGCGATGCCGCCGCTGGAAAGCTTCGCACTCGGCGCGGCGGAATCGCCCGAGCAATCGGTCACGTTGCTGATCCGTGTCGAGGCGCTGACGGGTGGCGCCCCGGTCGTGCTGAGCGGCCCCGGCATCCAGCACATGGCCACGATCGCGCCGGTCGGCTTGCCCGAACATTTCTGGCGCGAACGCGCCGCGCTCGCGCCGCTGTTTCCTTGCGGCGTCGATTGTTATCTCGTCTGCGGCGCGAGCCTGATCGGCCTGCCGCGCACAACTCAAGCGAAGGTGAACTGATGTACGTTGCCGTCAAGGGTGGAGAACGCGCGATCGAAGCGTCGTGGCGTCTGCTCGACAAGGCACGCCGTGGCGACACGCGGCTGGCCGAACTCAGCGTCGCGCAGATTCGCGAACAACTGCGCCTCGCGGTGGCGCGCGTGATGACCGAAGGCTCGGTCTACGACGAAGAACTCGCCGCGCTCGCCATCAAGCAGGCTGCCGGCGATCTGGTCGAAGCGATCTTTCTGCTGCGCGCGTATCGCACCACGCTGCCGCGCTTCGGCTACACGCAGCCGATCGATACGGAAGCGATGCAAACGGAGCGTCGCATTTCAGCGACCTTCAAAGATGTGCCCGGCGGACAGTTGCTAGGCGCGACATACGATTACACGCAACGTCTGCTGGATTTCGCGTTGCTTGCTGAAAGCGATGCGGCTGCTGGCGCAGCGCCGCCGCCTTCGAGTCGAGCCGCCACAGTGGAAACAGAAGCGATGCCGCGCGTCGTGAGCCTGCTCGACAAGGAAGGGTTGATCGAACAGGAACGCCCCACGCCGAATGCAGCGGAACCCGGCGACCTCACGCGCGAGCCGCTCGCCTTTCCGGCGAGCCGCGCCACGCGCCTGCAAAATCTCGCGCGCGGCGACGAGGGCTTTCTGCTGGCGATGGGTTACGCGACACAGCGCGGCTATGCGAATTCGCATCCGTTCGCGGGCGAGATCCGCTTCGGCACGATCGCTGTGGAAATGGAACTCGACGAACTCGGCGAAACGGTCGAAATCGGCGACATCGACATCACCGAATGCCAGATGATCAACCAGTTTGCCGGCAGCGGCGAGGTGCCGCCCACGTTCACACAAGGCTACGGTCTCGCGTTCGGCCACTCGGAGCGCAAGGCAATGGCGATGGCGCTCGTCGACCGCGCGCTGCGCGCGGAAGAACTCGGCGAAACGCTTGCCTCGCCGACGCAGGATATCGAATTCATGCTCTCGCATAGCGATAACGTCGAGGCGTCCGGTTTCGTGCAGCATCTGAAGCTGCCGCACTATGTCGACTTTCAATCGGAGCTGGAACTCGTGCGCCGTTTGCGCGCGAAGCACGCCATGCAGAGCGAAGATCAACCCAGCGGTCAGCAGGAGCAGGCAGCATGAACGCGCCCGAAACATCTTTCGCAACCGCGCCCACGGCGTCATACGACAGCGCCGCCGACGGCTACAACTTCGCGTACCTCGACGAACAAACCAAACGCATGCTGCGCCGCGCCTTGCTCAAGGCCGTGGCCGTGCCGGGTTATCAGGTGCCGTTCGCCTCGCGTGAAATGCCGCTGCCGTTCGGCTGGGGCACCGGCGGCATTCAGGTCACCGCGGCGATCATCGGCAAACAGGACACGCTGAAGGTGATCGATCAGGGGTCCGACGAAACCACCAACGCGGTCAACATCCGCCGCTTCTTCGCGCGCACGACCGGCGTGCCGACCACGCGCCGCACCGTCGACGCGACGATCATCCAGACGCGTCATCGCATTCCCGAAGCGCCACTCACCGAGAAGCAGATCCTCGTCTATCAGGTGCCGATGCCCGAGCCGCTGTTTCGCCTCGAACCGCGTGTCGCCGAATGCAAGAAGCTGCATGCGCTCGCCGATTACGGCCTGATCAGCGTAAAGCTCTACGAGGATATCGTGCATCACGGCAGCATCGCGACCACGTACGACTATCCGGTGATCGTCAATCATCGCTACCTCGCTTCGCCCTCGCCGATTCCAAAGTTCGACAATCCGAAGATGCATATGAACCCCGCGCTGCAGTTGTTCGGCGCCGGCCGCGAACGGCGCATTCACGCGATTCCGCCGTACACGCCGGTGCGCAGCCTCGACTTCGACGATCATCCCTTCGAGGTGCAGAAGTGGCAGCACGCCTGCGCGCTGTGCGGATCGACGGAAAGCTTTCTCGACGAAATGATCGTGGACGACGCCGGCAAACGCATGTTCGTTTGCTCCGATAGCGACTACTGTCACGAACGCCGCGGCGACGCCGATCTCGACCTGCCGTCGCGCGAAGCACGCAAGGGAGAGCCCGCATGACGCCGCTTCTGAGCGCCCGCTCGCTCACTAAACAATACGGCGGCCGCAACGGCTGCAGAAACGTCAGCTTTGATTTGTATCCTGGCGAGGTGTTGTGCATCGTCGGCGAATCCGGCTCGGGCAAGACCACGCTGCTCAATACGCTCGCGCTGAAAACCGCCGCCGATAGCGGTTCGCTTCACTACACGGCCACGCATGGCGACCAGCTCGATCTGCTCGCGTTATCCGAACCGCGCCGCCGATTGCTGATGCGCACTGAGTGGGGCTTCGTCCAGCAGAATCCGCGCGACGGACTGCGCAGCGGCGTCTCGGCCGGCGCAAACATCGGCGAGCCGTTGATGGCCGTCGGCGCGCGCCACTATGGCGATATCCGCTACGCGGCCACGCAGTGGATGGAGCGCGTCGAACTCGATTCCTCGCGCATCGACGAATTTCCGGCGGCGTTTTCAGGCGGCATGCAGCAGCGCTTGCAGATCGCGCGCAATCTCGTCACCAGTCCACGGCTCGTCTTCATGGACGAACCCACCGCCGGCCTCGACGTCTCGGTGCAGGCGCGTCTACTCGATCTGCTGCGCACGCTGACGTCCACGCTGCATCTGTCGGTGCTGATCGTCACGCACGATATCGGCGTGGCGCGTTTGCTTGCGCATCGGTTGATGGTGATGCAGGGCGGCGAAGTCGTCGAAGCGGGACTGACCGATCAGGTGCTGGACGATCCGCAGCACCCGTACACGCAAACGCTGGTTTCCTCGGTTCTGCCGGTTTGAGGCTCACAATGCGATCCATTGGAACAAGCAGTGAAGCGCGCGCCGGCGAGCGCGCGTTCACCGACAACCCCGCGCTGATGCTGCGCGCGGTCGGCATCGGCAAGACGTTTACGTTGCATGGCCAGGGCGGCGTGCAGATCGAGGCGCTAGCGGGCGTCTCGCTCGAAGTCGAGCGCGGCGAGTGCGTGGTGCTGGTCGGGCCGTCGGGCGCGGGCAAGAGCACGCTGCTGCGCTGTCTGTACGGCAATTACCTGGCGAGCCGCGGCTCGATTGCGATTCGCGATGCGGCGAACGACGGCCAGCCTGTGTCGATCACCGGCGCCGAACCTCATGATGTGTTGCGTCTGCGCCGTGGCGTGGTCGGTTACGTGAGCCAGTTCTTGCGCGTGATTCCGCGCGTGCCGACACTCACGCTCGTCGCCGAACCGCTGCTCTCGCGCGGTGTGCCGGAAGGCGAAGCGCGCTCGCGCGCCGCCGCGTTGCTGGCCAGATTGAACGTGCCCGAGCGGCTCTGGTCGCTCGCGCCCGCCACGTTCTCCGGCGGCGAGCAGCAGCGCGTGAATATTGCGCGCGGTCTGATCGCGGAGCACCCGCTGCTGCTGCTCGACGAACCGACGGCCTCGCTCGATGCGGAAAACCGCGATGTAGTCGCTGATCTGATCGTGGAGGCACGCGAGCGCGGCGCGGCGATCGTCGGCATCTTTCATGATGAAGATACGCGCGGCAAGGTGGCAACGCGCCGCCTGGAACTGCAGCCGCCGCTGCGTCACTGAACGAATCATACGAAGCGGCGCGAGCGCCGCCCGAAACCGCACTACACTGGCGCATACGGCGTCGATGCAAAAACACCCCTTCAGCCACCCTCAGGTCTGACTGACTACGGAGCAAGTCGATGTTGATCAGGAACGCTCGCATCGTGACGCGAGACGAAGTATTCACCGGCGTGCTACGCGTCGAAGACGGCGTGATTCGCGACGTCGAGCGCGGCACGACCAGCGCGCGCGATGCCGAAGATTGGGACGGCGACTATCTGTTGCCCGGCCTGATCGAACTGCACACGGACAATCTGGAGAAGCATCTCGCGCCGCGTCCGGGCGTGCAATGGAATACCGATGCCGCCTTCGTGATCCACGACGCGCAAGTGGCCGCGGCCGGCATCACCACCGTGTTCGACGCGCTCGCCATCGGCTCGCGCACGAACGTGGGATTGCGGGGCCGCGATCTGCAGACGCAATGCGCCGCATCGCTCGCGCGGTTTTCCGAGCGCAAGCTGCTGCGCGCCGAACACTTCCTGCATCTGCGCTGCGAAATCGCCACCGCCGACGTGGTGGAAGTGTTCGATTCATTGTGCGACCATCCGCTGCTGCGGCTCGCCTCGGTGATGGATCACACGCCGGGTCAGCGCCAGTGGCACGACCGCGAGCAATGGCGTCGTTTCCAGGAACGCAACGGCAAGCTGAGCGACGAACATGTCGAGACCGCGCTGGCCGAACTGTCGGTGGAACAGGCGCGTTACGCCGATGCGCACCGCCGCGAGATCGTCGCGCGTTGCAACCGGCTCGGCATTCCGGTGGCGAGCCACGACGACACGCTGATCGAACACGTCGAACAGGCCAAGCAGGAAGGCATCGTGCTCGCCGAATTCCCGACCACCCGCATCGCCGCCGAGGCCGCGCGCGAGCACGGCATTTCGACCATCATGGGCGCGCCGAACATCGTGCGCGGCGGCTCGCATTCGGGCAACGTGTCGGCGCTCGAACTGGCGCAGGCCGGCTTGCTCGATATCCTGTCGTCGGATTATGTGCCGTCTAGCCTGATGACCGCCGTGTTCGAACTGGTCGACAAAGCCGGCTGGACCTTGCCGCGCGCAATGTCGACAGTCTCCGCCGAACCGGCCCGCACTGCCGGTTTGCACGACCGCGGCGCGATCGAGAGCGGCTTGCGCGCGGACTTCGTGCGCGTGACGATGCTCGACAAGTTGCCGGTGCCGCGCGCGACGTATCGCGGCGGGGCACGGATCGTTTGAAGTTTGAAGTGTGCAGAAAAGACCTTGTTTCAAGGGTCTTTCTCTGTGCAAGGGGCGTGTGCCCAGCGTGTGTCGAGCGTGTGCATCACGCCTCGCGAACAGCCTCAGGGCGTGGACGGCAACTGCCCCCACGCCACCAGCACCTTCTGAATTCCACGCGCATAGGCATCGCGCTGCTTCGGCGTTTCCGAGTGGTAAGCGCCGATCGCGCGCCATGTATTGCCGTGCTTGACCATCTTCTGCTTCAGCAGCCACGCTGCCACGTACACGTTCACGCACGGATCGATCAGCGCGCGATGCGGCACGCCTTCGCGCGCGAGATCGTCGAAGTGAATCGAGTTGATCTGCAACTGGCCCACGTCGATCGAACCGTTGACGTTTTGCCGTATCGCGCTCGCGTCGCCCTTCGATTCGTACCACGCCAGCGCTCGCAGCACCCACGGGTTGACGCCTTGATAAGCCGCGGCTTCGTTGAAGCAGTCGTCGGCCGCTTGCGCGACGCCGCACACCGACAGGCAGGCGAGCGCGGTCAGGAAGATCTTCAAGGACATGCTGCATCCTTCCGCTTGTCAGCGATAAAGAGGCGAGCGCCGCAGCGCCGCCGGATTACTTCGCCAACGCCTGTTCGATCTGGCGCTGCACGGAGTCGAGATAGGCATGCGAGGCGTCGGATACGACGATGCGCACGACCGGCGCCGGCGGGCTTCTGCGCTCTTGCACTTGCGCCGCCACATGTTGCTTCTTGCGATGCGTAACCGGTTTGAGCGGCAAGTCGTCGTCGCCCGCGCCTGGCGGCGGGAGCATCGCGAGCGACGGCAACGGCGGATACACCTTGTCCGCCGCGGCGGGAAACGCGGCCGGGATTGCGCCGGCGGATTGCAAGTCCGCGCCCGGCTGACCGGCGAGGGCCGGCGCGCTCACAAGCATGGCCAGCGTCAGAAAAACGATGCGAACCGTCACGCTGCCCTCCTTCACTGGACCGTCCGGATGGAGACGCTATACGGCTGACCCAACCCGGCCGTGCGATTCTCGAAGTTCACGCGCGCAGTGCGCTGTGCGGGCACACCCTTCCACACCGCCTGATTCAGATACGCGAAGTCCTGCCCCAGCGCGGTCACTAACACGACCGTGGACTGCGGCTGCGCCGCCGCCAGCGCGCCCGCCTTGGCGAGCACGGCGGCGAGTTGCGGATCGCGCGCACCGAGCGCATCGGGCGGAATGTCGAAGCTGATCACCTCGTTCGGCGCCTTGACCGGCTGAGCCGCAGTCGGCGGAGGCATCTGCGCGCATCCGGCGAACGCGAAAACGGCAGCCAATAACCCTACCTGTCGCTTCACGGAAGTCTCCCGTCAAATTCGTTGCTATATCGGAGTTTTCGGCAGGCTCGCGGCAAAGTTGATATGGCGGAAACGCTTCGCTGAAAATCAAAAAGACTTGCCTCAAGATCGGCGCAAACGATTGCTTCGACGCTCGGCGAGGCGGGGATTGAGGCAAACCTGCCTCGCGGTTTTGGCGGGAAGATAGAAGCGGGCGAAGGAGATGGAAAGCAGCCAGAAAGAACACGGAAAGCTGCGAGCAAAGTCCGTTGCCTTCGAGAAGCGATGCAGCAGGCCACCACGATATCCGTCAGAATCGCCGCCGGTCCAGGCAAGCTGTGCGCGCGGCGCGCGGCCGGATCACGCCGTCGGCTCGGCCTCGCGTCCTTCTATCGCGCCGATGCCCGCCGCTGCATGCGCCTGCTCGAACTGTTCGCGGCGGCGCATGTCGAGCACATCGTGGTATCGCATATAGGCGCAGCGTCCGCCGGATTTGGCCGCATACATTGCGGCATCCGCGTTGAGCAGCAGTTCCTCGGCGGTGCCGCTGTCGTCCGGGAACTGGCTGATGCCGATGCTCGCGCCCACCGTCATGCCTTGTCCGTCCACCTGGAGTTCCTCGTTCAACGCCGCCATGATGCGCGAGGCAATCGCGGGCGCCGCCTCCGCCGAACGCGGCCCCTCGATCAACACGATGAATTCGTCGCCGCCCAGACGCGCCACCACATCCGCGGAACAGAGCACCTGTTTCAGGCGGCGCGCCACCGCGACCAGCACCTTGTCGCCGACGGCGTGGCCGAACTGATCGTTGATCTGCTTGAAGCGATCCAGGTCGACGAACAGTACGGCCAGGCCTTCCTCGCGCCGCGTCGCTTCGTCGATCGAATTTTCGAGCTTCTCCATGAACAGTACGCGGTTCGGCAGTCCGGTCAGCACGTCGTGCGTGGCGAGATGCACGAGCTCGCGCTGTTTGGCGTGCAGCGCATCCATCTGCGCTTTGATTTCCCGGCGCAGCCGGTCGAAGCAGCGCGCCAGCACGCCGATTTCGTCGGTGCGTTTGAGCGGCAGCGTCTCCATGGCGTGCTCGGCGAACAGATGCGTCGCGGCATACGCGAGACTGTGCAGCGGCTTGGTCAGCGCGCGCGCGAACAGAACCGCGAGGAACAGCGCCAGAACGCTGAAAATCAGCACCATGCGCACGATGCGGTCGCCCAGCAGATTCGCGCCGGACAACACGTCGTCGAGCGGTTTGGCGAGACCGAGCACGATGAAGCGGTTGCCTTCCAGATCGCCGAACGGCCGGCGCACGAAAGCGAGCACCTGGCCGGCGGCCTGGTGCGGCCGCGCCAGGCCGTTGACCAGCACCTCGCTTTGCGTCTGTTCGAAAAGCGGCTTGGTGACGGAGAAACTGTCCTGCATCAGCACGCGCCTGCCGCGATCGAAGCCGAAGGTTTTCGACGCATCCGGATTGACGAGGAAGTCGCCCCACTCGTTGGCCAGATAGACCTCATAGTCGCTCGGCAAATCGCTTTGCACGCGCCTGAACAAACCCGCCAGATCGATGTCGATCACGATCACGCCCACCACCGCGCCGTTGCCGTTCGACACCGGCGTGCCGAGCCGCAAGGTCGGCTTGCCCTGCGCGGCATGCGAGCCGTATTCGTGGTTGACCGTGATCGGGGAGGTGTAGATGCGGCCGGGCGAAAACGTCAACGTGTCGAACACGTACGCGAACTGGCCTTTCTCCTGCAGCTTGTCCCCTTCGACGCGCACGAGGCCGTCGGCGTCGCGGTCGAAGCGAACCAGTTCGAGTCCATAGTGCTGACGCGAAATCAGCCGCACTTGCAGGTACTCCGGGTGATGCACCATGAAACTGGAATACACCTGCGCCAGCCGTTCGCGTGCCGCGTTCGGGCCGGCGCCGTCGTCGGTCTGCGCGACCTCCGCCGTGGACGGCATGCTCGCGAGCACGAGCGCGTCGGCGCCGACATCGTCGATCGAGGTGGAAAAGCGCTGGCCGAGCAGTTCCGTCGACATGAGCAGACTGCGCTCGGCTTCGTTCACGAGCATCGTGCGGTTGGCGCGATACGCGTAATAGCCGGTCGCGCCGGACGCCAGCACGCCGATGCACGCAAGTAGCACGGATAGTTTGAAGGTCAGCCCTGGCCGTATCATCAAAAGCGCTCCGACCGGTCCCCGGACACGATTCTGGCCCACAGGTCCTCGCGCCGCTGAATATCTTCCACCGGGCCGATCCACACGATGCGCCTGTTATCGCTGTTTTCCGCGGGCGCCGTCAACGTATTGGCGAGTCCCTGGCGTTGCGTCAGCAACGCGCTGACGTCCGGTTCGAGCATGTAGTTGATCCACGCGAGCGCCAGCGGCGGATCGGCCGCCGCGCGCGTCATCGACCAGCAATCCAGCCACGCGAGCGCACCTTCGTCGGGAATCACGTAGCCGACATCGGCGCCCGCGCGGCGCAGCAATTCGACCTGCTGGGTGCCGTAGTTGCCGAACATCAGCGCGACTTTATGCTGGATGAAAAACGCGGTCGCTTCTTCGGGCAACGTGTAATAGGTCAACAGATTGCGGCGCAGATCGACGAGCTTGTGAGAGATCGCGCGCATTTGCGCGGCATCGAGTTGAAAAGGATGTGGATAGCCGAGCGCCAGCGCCGTGAACGAGAAATTGTGCTGCGCGCTATTGAAGTCGAGCACCTTGCCGCGGTAGCGCGGATTCCACAATTCGCGCATGGAGCGCGGCGCCACCGCGACCTGCTTGCGGTCGTAGATCAGACCCATCGACGAATACGTAAACGGAATGGCGTACGCCTTGCCGCCCGACGTGAGGCCGCCGATCGAGGCGAGCGCCTGAAAGCGCGGCAATTGCCGTTTGGTATTCGGCACGCTGGCGAGATCGAGCGGCGCCAGCAGATTCGCCTGCGTATAGCGCTGGATTTCCGCGGTATTGGCGGCGAGCACGTCGAAAGGCGGCGTGTCTTTGGCGTGCATCTGAGTCCACAGCGCCTCGTCGGAATCGACCAGCGTCACTTCCACTTTGGCTTTGTAGCGCGCCTCGAAATTCTTGACGACGTCGGCGTCCGCGTAGCCGGGCCAGGCCAGCACGCGCAGAATCTTCTCTTCGGCATTAACCGGCGACGCTGAGAAAAGGCCCAGGCAGATAAGCGTGCCGATCAGAAACGTTAAAAATCCCGGACAAACGCCGCATAACGACAAACGTGGGCGCGCCACGGCGGCCGCGATTCGCGAGTGAAAGAATCGTTTACAAAAGCGCTTTGCATCTGCCGTCAACATCATGTGCATAACCAACACCGTTTAGCAGAAGGCCTTTCTGACGAGCGCAAACACGCGGACCCGATCCGCGGACAGGTTGCCCGGTGACTTTCTTCAGACAGATGCGCTCGATGCTGCATGTGGTGGAGCGCGAGGAGCATTGATGATAGCGCTAAGAAAACCATTTTTGGTTTTTGGCTTAGCCAGAGTCGAAAAAATTACCAGTCGCCCGCGATACAGCAAACCTGCTCATCTGCATTTAACGGCACGTTATGCGAAAACTTTAACTCGCCATTGATCGATCGAAACGCGCGAATCTGACCACCGCGTGCTGTAATGCCGCGCGACAATCCGCCCTGAATAAACGTCATCCGGAACGGGGGCCGCCGCTTCTAAAGAAGACCCGCGCCGATGCCGATAAACGATCTCTTGCCCAAGCCGCCGCCGGCGGTCGAAGGCAGCGTCGCCGGATGCAACGCGGCCTGTCTTCGGGCAAAAGAAGAGCCGGACAAGAACAGACAATGCGCTTGAGCAAAACAGAGTGGATATGGGTAGCCGTCGCGGCCGGATCGATTGCGTGCTTCGGCAGTTGGCTGCAGGGCGAAATGAAGCGCGCCGCGCTCATGCGCGTCGAACGCGAGACACCCGACATGCGCGGCACCTGCGCGGGCATGTCCGCGCAAGACGCGCGGATGATGGACAAAGGCGCGCTATGGTGCGGCGAGGTCGACGGCGGGCGCGCGGAATCGAGAGGCAAAGAGTCAACGGAGTAAATAGAGTAAGTGGCCCGCCTGCCATCCGCCCACGCTCGGGTGGCTTGAATCGCGCGTGATTCGGGCAAGTGCGGCAATGCAGACACAATTAGCCAACTTCATTACCGCTCGATTACAGATGCGGGACGAGCAGCCTATCCCAGGAAATACGCCGTACAGCCGCTTTTGAATTCCCACCACAATCAGGCATTAGAAGCTATCCTCTCGCGCCATCCGGTGTTTCACTAGCTACCCAATCTTTTTGAACTGATAAGCTTGGCGCGCGCTGCTGGCCGCCCCGGCTGGCAGCTTCAACCCAAGCCCGGTCGTGAGTCGCGCCGGGTGACCCGCAGCGGCACAATCGCATGCGGGCGAATTTGAACTACACCGAGGAGTTAAACAGTGAAAAAACTGCTAGCGGCTTTGACGGTTGCTCTGCTTGCAACCGTCTCGATTGGCGCACACGCTAAAGATTGGTCGACCGTCCGTTTCGGCGTTGACGCCAGCTATCCCCCGTTCGAGTCGAAGGGCTCGGACGGCAAGCTCGTTGGCTTCGACATCGACCTCGGCAATGAAATCTGCGCGCGCATGAAGGCCAAGTGCGTGTGGGTGGAAAACGACTTCGACGGCATGATCCCGGCTCTGAAGGCGAAGAAGTTCGACGGCGTGCTGTCGTCGATGTCCATGACGCCGCAACGCGCCGAGCAGATCGCCTTCTCGAACAAGCTGTTCAACACGCCGACGCGCCTCGTGGCGAAGAAGGGTTCGGGCATTCTGCCGACGGCCGACTCGCTCAAGGGCAAGACGGTTGGCGTGGAACAAGGCACGATCCAGGAAACCTACGCGAAGACCTACTGGGAACCGAAGGGCACGAAGGTCGTGCCGTATCAGAACCAGGATCAGGTCTATGCCGACTTGCTGTCGGGCCGTCTGGACGCAGCGCTGCAAGACGCGGTGCAAGCTGAAATCGGCTTCCTGAAGACGCCGCGCGGCGCCGGCTTCGACTTCGTCGGCAAGAACCTCGACGATCCGAAGATCCTCGGCAACGGCGCAGGCATCGGCATGCGCAAGGAAGACACGGACCTGAAGGCGAAGGTCGACAAGGCAATCGCCGACATCATCAAGGACGGCACGTACAAGAAGCTCGAGAAGAAGTACTTCGACTTCGACGTGTACGGCGGCTAATTGGCAACTCAGCCAGCCATGCGCGTCTGACGGCGCGCCCTGCCGGTTTGCAGAGACGGGCTCCGCCACAGGCGGAGCCCGTTTCATTTGCAGCGCCGCATAAAACCACACACTGCGTCATATCGGCTAAGATCGTGCGATCGAGGCGCCCAAGAGGCGCCGCCCAACGGCCCAAGAGTGACCGGCCGTCAAGCAAGTTTCCCCACTGTTATCAACGAGATAGCGCGGCGCGCCCCACCCGGCCGCGGATTGAAAACCATGCAAACCCAAACCCATCCGCTGATTGCTCCGACGCTCGGCACCGCCCGCAACCTCACGAGTTTCCACTACGGTCCCGGCGGCGGGCAGAAGATCTATATCCAGTCGTCGCTGCATGCCGACGAGTTGCCCGGCATGCTGGTGTCGTGGGCGCTGCGCCGCAAATTGGCCGCGCTGGAGGCGGCCGGCAAGATTCGCGGCGAAGTCGTGATCGTGCCGGTAGCCAATCCGATCGGCCTGAATCAGCATTTTCTCGGCCATCTGACCGGACGCTTCGAAACCAACACCGCGCAGAATTTCAACCGCAATTTCCATGATCTGTCGGCGCTGGTGCAGCCGGTGATCGAGTCGCGCCTGAGCGACGATCTCGACGCCAACCGCACTGCCATCCGCACCGCCATGCGCGAGGCGCTCGACGCACAGCAGCCGGCAACCGAGCTCGAATCGCAGCGCCTCGCTCTGCAAAAGCTCTCATACGACGCCGACGTCGTGCTCGACCTGCACTGCGACTGGGAAGCCGCGATGCACCTCTACACGAACCCCGATCTGTGGCCGGAAGTCGAGCCGCTCGCCTGCTATCTGGACGCCAAAGCGTCGCTGCTCGCGCTCAATTCGGTGGGCAACCCGTTCGACGAAATCCACAGCTTCTGCTGGTCGGATCTGCGTGGCCGCTACGGCGACCGTTTCCCGATTCCGAACGGCTCGATCTCGGTCACGATCGAACTGCGCGGCCAGCGCGAAGTGTCGTACGAGTACGCCGAGCACGATGCCCAGGCGATCATCGAATATCTGACCTCGCGTGGCGTGATCGACGGCACGGCCGCGCCGCTGCCGCCGCTTGAATTCGCCGCCACGCCGCTCGCGGGCGCCGAGCCGATCGTCGCGCCGATGAGCGGCGTGCTGGTGTATCGCTGCGAAGTGGGCACCTGGGTCGATGTCGGTCATGAGATCGCCGATATCGTCGACCCGTTGACGGAGCAAGTCGTCACGCTGAAAAGCAGCGTGGCCGGCGTGCTGTACGCACGGCATCTGACGCGCTTTGCGACGGCCGGGCTGGAGTTCGCGCGCATCGCCGGCGCGAAGGCGTTCCGCAGCGGGTCGCTGTTGAGCAACTAAAGGCCACCAGGACCAGTTAAAGCGTTTGCGCGGTGCGCCCGTAAACGCTTGAACCGAAACACAAATCGCCCGCTATCGCAGCGGGCGATTTGCTTTTATGCGCCGCTATTCGCCTCGTCATCCAACGCGGATGCCCTGCACGCGCACCGGGATTCGCATCGAGTTCCGCCGCGGCGCCCGACAACCACCGGTTTTCCACTCACTCATATCCACGCTACGGAAAAAGCTTATACGCGCGTGCCCTGCGCGATTTGCGCCGGCGGCGCCATGTGAGTGTCGCGTGGCCGCGACAGATTTCAAAAATAACCAATGCTGTCACATACCTTACTCAGCGTTCCCTTAAATTGCGGGCCATCGCACGACCTTGCCAAAGAGTCCGGCGTGCGATCGCTTAATTTTTAATCGGAGAAAGTCTTGAACAATAAAGTATTTGCCGCCGCTACTCTCGCCGTCTTCGCCACCGCCGCCCACGCGCAAAGCAGCGTCACGCTGTATGGTGTGATCGACGCCGGTATCAGCTACGTGAACAACTCGAAGACCGCAACGGGTCACGACAACCTCTTCAAGTACGACGACGGCGTGGCCCAAGGCAGCCGTTGGGGCCTGCGCGGCACGGAAGATCTGGGTGGCGGCCTGAAGGCGCTGTTCGTTCTGGAAAACGGCTTTAACAGCGGCAACGGCACGCTCGGCCAGGGCGGCGCACTGTTCGGCCGTCAGGCTTATGTCGGTCTGTCGAAGAACAACATCGGCTCGCTGACGTTCGGCCGCCAGTACTCGTTTTCGACGGACTACCTGGGCGGCAACTACTCGACCGGCGGCCAGACCGTCGCGGGTAACTACGCTTACCACATCAACGACGTCGACCAGTTGACGTCGAGCCGTATCAACAACGCAGTCAAGTTCAGCAGCGCGAATTTCGCGGGCCTGACCTTCGGCGCGATGTACGGCTTCTCGAACCAGGCTGGCGCATTCGCCGGCTCGCCGACGGTCGGCACGACCGCGGGTTCGTCGCGCGCTTATAGCTTCGGCGTGAACTACGCAAACGGCCCGTTCGGCGTCGGCGCGGCTTACACGGACATCCGCTTCCCGGCACAATCGACCCCGGCGTTCTCGACGGCTATGGCCAACGTGACGACGGGCACCGTGCGCGATCTGCGCACGTTCGGTGTCGGCGGCCGTTACACGATCGCGGCAGCCACGCTGTGGGCGTTGTACACGAACACGCGTTTCGAGCCGATCACGGGCGGCACGACGACGTTCGCCGCCTATGAAGCGGGCGCGAAGTACGCGTTCACGCCGGCGCTGACGGCGGGCGCGGGCTACACGTACATGCACCTGAGCAACGCGAATCGCGGTCACTGGAACCAGGCGGACCTGAGCGTCGATTACGCGCTGAGCAAGCGCACGGACGTGTATGCACTGGGTATCTACCAGATCGCTTCGGGCCACAACGCGGCAACGGGCGACGTGCAGGCGCAGATCGGTTCGAGCACGAGCTACTTCAGCACGTCGGGCACGGGTTCGGACAACCAGCTGGCGTTCCGCGTCGGTATCCGTCACAAATTCTAAAGCGAGACTCGCGCAGTGGGGAATGCGAGTTCCCTGCTGGATCGAGGTTCCGGAAAAACGCCCTGCGGGGCGTTTTTTCTTTTTGGGCGAATGCTTTTACATAACGGATCATTCGGTAAACGATAACGGCGTATCGTTTACCGAAGCCGCGACGCTTGCCCGCCTCGCCGCCCGCGAACACCATGCACACGACAGCGTGCGAACCCCGGAGCCCTTCAAATGCAAACGATGCAAATATCCGACGCCGCGCTCGAAGCGCGTGCCGCACGCAGCGCACGGTCCGCTAGCGAGCAGCACGTGCGCGAAGAACTGGCCGCGCTGTACCGGCTCGCCGCGCATTTCCGCATGACGGACATGATCGACACGCACATCACCGCGCGTCTGCCGAGCGCGCCGGGTGAGCCGGCCGCGTTCCTGATCAATCGCTATGGCGTCCTGTTCCACGAGATGCGCGCTTCGGATCTGGTGAAGATCGATCATCAGGGCAAGGTCGTCGACGAGCGCGCGCGCACCGAGCCCGCACTGTTTCGCGTGAACGCCGCGGGATTCACGATCCACTCGGCGATTCATGCCGCGCGGGACGATCTGCATTTCGTGATTCACACGCACACGGCCGCCGGGACCGCTGTATCCGCCCAGGAACAAGGCCTGCTGCCGATCAGTCAGCATGCGTTGAAGTTCTACGGCAAGCTCGGCTATCACGATTACGAAGGCATCGCGCTGGAACTCGGCGAGCGCGAACGCCTGGTTCGCGATCTCGGCATCTGCAAGGCGATGATCCTGCGCAATCATGGTTTGCTCGCGGCGGGCGCCACGGCCGCCGAAGCATTCGAAGAGATTTACTTCCTCGAACGTGCGTGCCAGGCGCAGATTCAGGCGCTGGCCGGCGGGAGTGCGTTGCGCATCCCGCCGCGCGAAGTCTGCGAATTGACCGCGAGTCAGTTCGATCGCGAGGATTCGGCGGAAATCGCGGAACTAGCGTGGCAAGCCGCGCTCCGTTTGATCGACGACCCGAAATCCGATTACCGCGCCTAGCCTGATTTCCCGTGTCGTTGCCTTGCGCTCAGCGCGCATGGAGACGACACGGTTCGAATTAAGTTCGCATGACTGATCTATCAAACGGGGTCGTCGTCACCTTCGCGCCGCCCTGCATCGCCCAGTTCACCCGACCAGAAGAGTCGATTTCAAAGGAACGGCTTTCGCCAGATTGTAGAAATTGGGAGAAGTGGCCATCACAGCGCTGTGGATTTCAGCGAACTGTTCCCTGGTGCCACTGCCCTTGATACGAACGGTGTAACGCAGGCTCTCGTAGCCGTTGGCCACGTTCGGATCGAGACCAAGAAATCCTCTCAGGTCGATGTCGCCTTCCGTTTCGATCTCGAGAGACTCGAGCGTAATTCCGCGCACAGCGCACTGGGCCACGTATCCCACCGTCATGCAGGCGTTCAGCGCCGCGATCAGATGCTCCTGAGGATTGGCGAACTGGTTCGAGCCGCCGAGTTCGCGAGGCTCGTCGATATCGATCGTGAATCTGCGCGACACGTCCTGTCCTCCGATCGCGAATCCCTTGATCTCGGAGTGACTATGGGCCTGGCCTTGCCAGGTCGTCGCCACGCGCCAACTGGTGGTGGCTTTCGATGCATCACCCTTGACGCCTTCGATCAGGGAGAACAGGTCGTCGACATTGAGGCCGTTGACGATATGGGATTCTTTGGTCTGTGCATTGGCATTCATGTTCCAACTCCTCGACAAAACGTGGATTGTTCAGCTTCGGAAAATCTCATGCAGAGTGGCGAGCGCGGTCTGGATGCGCATGCCCTGGTCTGCGCGATGTCACGGTCGCTACCGGCCCAGAACCAGGCGGCTGACCTGGCATTCCGGTGGTTCAAATGTACGATTGGGAAGCGCGGCGTTCTATGATCAGGTCGCCGTAAGATATGACCGAAACGCCTGATCAGGTTCAACGCGTGTGAATGAACGTTGCGTGCGGCGAGGCACAGGACACGCTGACGCATACCCGTTTGAAAGATCGTCGAGCATACTGCCTACGTGATCTCGTGTGCGAGCGCAGCAATCGACCATGCTAGGCTACGCGTAGCGCTCGTCCCAGATGGTCAATTCCGGCGTCAGGCAGGAAAGGAAAAGGAAACACCGAAAGTTCACGTTGCCCGAATATCCGCGTCCGCTCGCTCGTTTAATCAAAACGCGGGCGATATAAGGTGGATCGATGATCGACGTCAATCAGCATATTGTCCGGCAGCGGCGCCTGTGCGTCGTGCTATGCGGCTGCGCCGCGGTGGCCGGTTGCATGGTCGGTCCTGACTACCGCTCTCCCCCCGCGCCCGCTACCGACACCTACACCGCCTCGCCACTGCCCGAGCAAACCGCCTCTTCGCCAGGGGCGGCCGGCTTGCCGCAACGCTTCATGCCGGGACAGGACATTCCCGCCGCCTGGTGGGTGCTCTTTCATTGCGAACCGCTCGATACGCTGATCCGCCAGGCACTCGTCAACAGTCCGAACATTGCCGCGGCGCAAGCGGCATTGCGGCAGGCGCGCGAAAACTTCTCGGCGCAAGCCGGCGGCACCCTTCTGCCCAGCGTCGATGCGCAACTCGGCGCCACGCGCCAGAAATTTAATGGCATCACGTTCGGCGAGCCCGGAGTCGTGGAGGAATTCAATCTCTATAACGCGTCGGTGAACGTGTCGTACAAACTCGACGTGTTCGGCGGCACACGGCGCGAACTCGAAGCGTTGCACGCGCAAGTCGATTACCAGCGCTTCCAGTTGCAGGCCGCCTATCTCGCGATGTCGGCGAACATCGTGACCGCTGCCGTGAAGGAGGCGTCGTTGCGCGCGCAGATCGAGGCGACCGAACAGATCGCCGCACAAGAAGACGAGCAATTCACCGTACTTGGCAAGCAGTTCGAACTAGGCGGCGTGGGCCGCACGGCGGTGCTCGCACAGCAGACCCTATTGGCGCAGACCCGCGCAACGCTGCCGCCTCTGCAACAGCAACTCGACCAGGTGCGCCACCAGCTCGCCGTGCTGGCCGGCAAACTGCCCAGCGATACCGCCTTGCCCGAATTCAGGCTCGAGATGTTTTCGTTACCCGAGGCGCTGCCTGTCAGCCTGCCATCCGCGCTAGTGCAACAGCGGCCCGACATTCTCGCCGCCGATGCCGTGCTGCATCAGGCCAGCGCGCAAATCGGCGTGGCCACCGCCGCGATGTATCCGCAGATTACGCTGTCGGCCAGCTACGGCGCCGAGGCGCTCACGCCGGCGCAGGTGTTCAAGGCGGGCAGCACGATCTGGAGCCTCGGCGCGGGCCTGCTGCAACCGGTCTTCCACGGCGGACAGTTGAGCGCGCAGAAGCGCGCGGCGGAGGCGGCGTACGAGCAGGCCGACGCGCAATACCGCGAAACGGTGCTGCTGGCGTTCCAGAACGTCGCGGATTCGCTGCGCGCGCTCGATCACGACGCGACCGGCCTGCAAGCGCAGACGCAGGCGTGGCACGCCGCGAACGACTCGCTGGAACTGACGCGTGGGCAATATCGCGTCGGCGGGGTGAGCTACCTGTCGCTTCTCGATGCGCAACGCCAGTACCAGCAAACGGTAGTGAGCCTCGCGCAGGCGCAAGCCGCCCGCTACGCCGACACCGCAGCGCTCTTCCAGGCGCTCGGCGGCGGCTGGTGGAACGCCGCCGTGCCGGCCGCCGCCGCAGCATCCGCAGCCGCAGCCGCGCATTGACACAGCCCGGCAGGACGCTCGCCGCACCGCTCGTTGCAACACGCTTCGCCCAATGCCGTGCAAGGACATCACGATGACCGAACGAAAACCGATGACAAAACGGATGGTGATCATGCTGATCTGCGTGGGCCTGCTGCTGGCCGCGCTCGTCGGCTTCAACGTGTTCCGCGCGCACATGATCGCGAAATTCATGTCGGGTAACGCAGCGCCGCCCGCCACGGTCTCGGCGGTCGTCGCCCGTTATCAGCAATGGCAACCGCAGCTTGCGGCGGTCGGCAGCCTGCGCGCCGTGCGCGGCGTGGATGTCACCACCGAAGTCGCGGGCCTCGTACGCGAAGTCGCCTTCAGCTCGGGACAGGAAGCGAGAGCCGGGCAGGTTCTCATCCGACTCAACGCCGATAGCGACGTGGCGCTGCTCCGGTCGCTAGAGGCATCCGCCGAGCTCGCGCAGACCGTCTACACGCGCGACAAAGCGCAGTACGACATCAAGGCGATCGCCAAGGCGCAGCTCGACGCCGACGCCGCCGACCTGAAGGTCAAGAAGGCGCAAGTCGCGCAACAGGCCGCGCTCGTCGACAAGAAGACGATTCGCGCGCCGTTCGCCGGGCGCCTGGGCATTACCACGATCAATCCCGGGCAATACATCAATCCGGGCGACGCGATCGTCACGCTCCAGGCCATCGATCCGATCTACGCCGATTTCTACCTGCCGCAGCAGCAACTCGGCCAGCTCGCGATCGGCCAGACCATCGTGGTCGATACCAACGCATACAGCGGCCAAACGTTCGTGGGCAAGATCCAGTCGGTCAGCCCGAAGGTCGACAGCACCACGCGCAACGTGCAGATCGAAGCGAGCGTGGACAACCGGGAGCGCAAGCTGCTGCCGGGCATGTACGCGAACGTGAAGATCGACGCGGGCGCGGGCCAGCGCTACCTGACGCTGCCGCAAACCGCCATCACGTACAACCCCTATGGCGCGACCGTATTCATCGTCAAGCCGGGCACGCAACCCAATGCGCAGGGTAAGGCGCTGCCCGTCGCGCAGCAGGTGTTCGTCACACCCGGCCCGACGCGCGGCGATCAGGTCGCGATCCTCAAAGGGGTCGACGACGGCGCGCAAGTCGTGACGAGCGGGCAACTCAAGCTGAAAAACGGCACGCCGCTCGTCATCAATAACAGCGTGCAGCCGGCGGACGATCCGAACCCGACGCCTCAGGAACAATAGAGAGACCGCGCGATGACCTTCACCGATCTCTTTATCCGGCGGCCCGTGCTGGCCTCGGTGGTCAGTCTGCTGATCCTCGTGCTCGGATTGCGCTCGCTGGCCGCCCTGAAAGTTAGCCAGTATCCGCAGACCGAAAACGCCGTCGTGACGATCACCACGGCCTATTACGGCGCGAATGCCGACACCATTGCGGGCTTCATCACGCAGCCGCTGGAGGCGGCAATTGCCCAGGCGCAAGGCATCGACTACATGTCGTCGACGAGCAGCACCGGCGTGTCGACCATTATCGCCACGCTGCGCCTGAACTACGACGCGAACCGCGCGCTGACCGAGATCAATACGCAGATTGGCTCGGTGCGCAACCAGTTGCCGCCGCAAGCGCAGCAGCCGGTGCTGACGGTACAGACCGGGCAGACCACCGACGCGATGTACATGGGCTTTTATAGCGACGTGCTGCCGAGCAACAACGTCACGGATTACCTGTTGCGTGTGGTCAAGCCCAAGCTCGATTCGATCGAAGGCGTGCAGACCGCCGAAATTCTCGGCGGGCGGCAGTTCGCGCTGCGCGCGTGGCTCGATGCGACACGGCTCGCCGCGCACGGCGTGACGGCGGCGGACGTATTCACAGCGCTCGGCAACAACAACTATCTCGCGACGCTCGGCACGACCAAAGGCCAAATGGTCAGTGTCGACCTGAACGCGGGCACGGACCTTCATACCGTCGACGACTTCAAGCAACTTGTCATCAAGCAGAAGAACGGCGCGATCGTGCGCCTCGAAGACGTCGCCAACGTCGTACTCGGCGCCGACAGCTACGACTTCAACGTCGCGTTCAGCGGCAAGCGTTCGGTGTTCATCGGTATCAAGGTCGCGCCGGACGCCAATATTCTCGATGTCGCCAAGCGTGTGAAGGCCATCTTTCCCGGCCTGCAGAAGCAGTTTCCGACCGGCATGACGGGCGAGATCGTGTACGACGCAACCGATTTCGTCAACACGGCGATCGTCGAAGTCATCAAGACGCTGGTCGAAGCTCTGCTGATCGTCACCGCGGTGATTTTCCTGTTCCTCGGCAGCTTCCGCGCGGTCGTCGTGCCGCTGATCGCCATGCCGTTGTCGCTGATCGGCACGTTCTTCGTCATGCAGTTGCTCGGCTATTCGATCAATCTGCTGACGCTGCTCGCGCTCGTGCTTGCAATCGGGCTCGTGGTGGACGACGCGATCATCGTCGTGGAGAACGTGGATCGCCACATGAAGGAGGAAGGCAAGGCGCCATTCGATGCCGCGCTGATCGCCGCGCGCGAGCTCGGCGGACCGATTCTCGCGATGACCGTCGTGCTGATCGCCGTGTATGCGCCGATCGGTTTTCAGGGCGGCCTGACGGGCGCCCTCTTCACCGAGTTCGCCTTCTCGCTGGCCGGCGCGGTGACCGTATCCGGCGTGATCGCGCTCACGCTGTCGCCGATGATGTGCTCGCGCTTTTTCCGCGCGGAACAGGAGTCGGGGCGCTTCGCGCGTTTCGTCGACCGCCAGTTCGAACGCGTTCATCGCGGCTATGGTCGTCTGCTGCACGCCACGCTCGACACCTGGCCCGTGTTCATCGTGATGGGCGCGCTGCTGCTCGCCGGCACGATCTATCTGTTCATGACGTCGAAATCGGAACTCGCGCCCGAAGAAGATCAGGGAATCGTGCTGTCGCAAATCCAGGGGCCGCCGAACGCGACCATTCAGCAGATGCAGACCTACGCGGACCAGGTCTTCAATATCTCCAAGGCGCTGCCCGAATATTCGCAGATGTTCCAACTCACCGGCGCACCGACACTGAACCAGGGGATCGGCGGCGTGCTGTTCAAGACATGGGATCAGCGCAGCAAAGGCGCGGGCGCGTTGCAGCAGGAATTGCAGCAGAAATGGAATCAGATTGCCGGCGCGCGCGTCGCGGCGTTTCAGTTTCCACCGCTGCCGGGCTCGCAGGGCTTGCCGGTGCAGTTCGTGATCAGCACGACCGAGCCGTTCGAGAACCTCAACGAGGTCTCGCAGGCAGTTCTGCAACAAGCCCGCGCGAGCGGGATGTTTTTCTTCGTCGACAGCGATCTCAAGCTCGACAAGCCGGAAGCCACGCTCGTTGTCGACCGCGACAAGGTCGCTTCGCTCGGGCTCTCGCAGAGCGACGTCGGGCAGGCGCTCGGGTCCGCGCTCGGCGGCGGCTATGTCAACTACTTCTCGATCGCCGGGCGCTCTTACAAGGTGATTCCGCAGGTGTTGCAGACCGACCGTCTGAATCCTTCGCAAGTGCTCGATTATTATCTGCGCACGCCGGACGGCAGCGTCATTCCGGCATCGACGATCGCGCATCTCGAACACAACGTCGTGCCGGAATCGATCAACCATTTCCAGCAACTCAACTCGGCGACGATCTCCGGCGTGATCGTGCCTGGCGTATCACAGGGCGAAGTGCTCGATTTTCTGCGCAAGGCGACCGCACAGGCCGCGCCCGCGGGTTATTCGGCGGATTATTCGGGGCAATCGCGGCAGTTCGTGCAGGAGTCCGGCGGTTTCGTCATCACACTGCTGTTTGCGACGATCATCGTGTTCCTTGCGCTTGCGGCGCAATTCGAAAGTTTCCGCGACCCGATCGTGATTCTGGTTTCGGTACCCATGGCGCTGTTCGGCGCGCTGATCTTCATCAACATCGGTTTGACGACGCTGAACATCTACACGCAGGTCGGGCTCGTCACGCTGATGGGGCTCGTCAGCAAGCACGGCATCCTGATCGTCCAATTCGCCAACGAACTGCAACACGCCGGCCGGTCGAAGCGCGAAGCGCTGGAAGAAGCGGCGGGCGTGCGGCTGCGCCCGATTCTGATGACGACGGCGGCGATGGTGCTCGGCGTCCTGCCGCTCGTGGTCGCCTCGGGCGCGGGCGCAGCGGGCCGCAACGCGATGGGCCTCGTGATCTTCACGGGGCTGTCGATCGGCACGCTCTTCACGTTGTTCGTAGTGCCCGCCATGTATATGTTTCTCGCCGCCGACCATCATCGGGACGCGGGCGTGCCGAAGGCGGGTTAAGACAACGCGGCGCCTCGCCTTCGACGCCTGCTTACTGCGGACGCGGGAAGCCGAGCGCGTCGGCCTGCGTTCTCAGCTCCGCAAAGCGGCCGCCCACCGCGCTGACTGCCGTATTGGGAACGGCGCTTTGCGCTGTGACCTGACTCTTGTCGAGCTGTCCGATGCCTGTCGCGCCCGAAGCGCCAGTGGCCGCCGACGCCGAGCACTCCGCGCCGAAGACACCTTGTGTGACCGCGATGGCCGGCGCATCGGTGCGTGGCGCGTCCGCCAGATCCAACGCATACGCAAGGTTGACCGTTGCCGGGTCGCTGCCTCGCGCGCCAAGCGGGTCGAGCCCGAAGCGCCACGCGAGCAACTGGTGGATCGAACTGGGATCGAACGGATAACGCGACACGCTGTTCGCACGCACCCGCGGTCCGAGCAGCACGCACGGTACGCGAAACCCGAGCCGCCCGTCGTTGCCCAACGCGCTTTCAGCGGCGGACACGGTTCTCACCGGCGGCGCGACATGTTCCATGAAACCGCCCCACTCGTCGTAGACAATGATCACGAGCGTCTTGCTCCAGTTCGGACCCGTGCGCAGCGCGTCGTAGATCTGTCCCAGCAACACCTGGCCGTTGCGCACGTCCGCATGCGGATGGTCGTCGTTCGAGGTCCCCTGTGCTTCGCCGCCGAAACTCGGATCGACCATGCAGAACGACGGGAGCGTGCCCGCGGCGGCATCGGTGAGGAAATCGGCAAACAGCTTGGAACGCCCGACATAGCGGGTTCCGTAGAGCGCCGTGAACGGCACGTCGTGGAAGTAGTACGTCGACGAGATGTTCTTTGCATCCAGGCGGTCCCAGATGGTCGGCAGCGACGATATGTCGAGCGTGTCGCTGAGACGGTCCGTCTCACCGCTATGCAGGTAGACCCGGTTCGGGTACGTGTCGGCGAGAATGCCGCTCATGTAATAGTCGCAGACGGTGTACTGCGCGACCGCCCCCTGGTAGAACTGCAGATCCGCGGCCTGGAAATAGCCAATCGGCAGCAAGTCGCCGGGCGTGAGACTGGTGCCCGGCGTCAGCAGAAAACCGTTCATCGCGCCGTTTGCCAGGTGAACGCGCCCGGCCTCGTACGCGTGATTCGGGTCCGCATAGGCGCAGCCCTGAAAGCCATAGGCCGCATTGGCGGTGAGCGCGAATGACCCGCGCGCCGTGCCGAATGCATCGGTGAACGTGCGGCCTGCCTGTGCGCTTTCGGCATTCGGCACCCACCCCAGCAAATGATCGAAGGAACGGTTTTCCATCGTGACGAGCACGATATGGTCGATGCCGGACGTCGACGGGTCAGGCAATGGGGGACGCGGAAGGTTTGCGCGATCAGGTGGGATCGCACCGATCACAGGATTCGTCGAACCGCCTGACCCGCCGCTTCCGCCGCCGCCCCCGCCTCCACCACATGCCGACAATGCGACGGAACTTGCCAGCGCAGCGAGAATTTTCCGGCGTGCAAGGTCCGGAGGATTGGTGGGCCGAGTGGTCATTGTGCTGTCTCCTTGGTTCGATGTGCAGGTCGTGCGGCTGTATGGATGCCGCCAGGCAACTCTGTCGAGTGGGTAGCATTTAACGTTCCCCCCGCCGATACGCGTACCGGCGGCTTGCGCCCACAAAGGCGCTGAACGTTTTACACATCGGTGGTTAACATATGTTGCATTTAATATTTTTCTGGCAACATATGTATCAGGCCAGCCGCGCAGGTGCGCAGAGACTGGTTCTCACCACGATGGGGTAATTGCTATGAAACACAGGCTGCTGATGGCCCTCGCGACTTTTGCCGTTGTTTCGACCAGCGCTTCGGCCCAGGAGACACAGTCGACCCTGGCAAAAATCCGCAGCGGCAATTCGATTTCGATCGGTCATCGCGAAACGTCTGTACCGTTTTCGTACGTTGATACGAATAACCAGGTGATCGGATTTTCCCAGGACATTTGCAACAGGATCATCGATGCGGTGAAGGCGAAAACCGGCCACCCCGATCTGCACGTCCGCTTCATACCGGTTACTTCGCAGAACCGCATCCCGCTGGTTCAGAACGGCACCGTCGACCTGGAATGCGGGGTGACGACGAATCTGACCTCCCGGCAAAATCAGGTCGCGTTTTCCGACACGTTCTTCGTTGCCACGACGCGTCTTCTGACGCGCAAGGACTCAGGCATCAAGGACTTCACTGACTTGGCCGGCAAGACCGTGGTGACCAACCAGGGAACCACGTCGGAGCGTCTCCTCAGGAAAATGAACGAGGAGAAAAAGATGAACATGCAGATCATCAGCGCGAAGGATTACGGCGAAGGCCGTGTCACGCTCGAAACCGGCCGAGCGGTCGCGTACATGATGGACGACGTGCTGCTTGCGGGCGCGCGCTCGCTGACGGCCAAGCCCGCCGACTGGGTCATTGTGGGAGCGCCTCAGTCGTCCGAAGCGTATGGCTTCATGCTCCGCAAGGATGACCCGGAGTTCAAGAAGCTGGTTGACGATGCAATGGTTAGGGTCATGAAAGGCAGTGAGATCAAAACCCTGTACGACAAGTGGTTCTTGAAGCCGGTGCCGCCCAAAGGCATCAACTTCGATTTCCCCATGAGCGAGGCACTGGAGAAGTTGTACGCAACGCCGAACGACAGGGCGTTTGATTGAGACCGGCGGCGGGCCGATCCCGCCGACGATATTCTGGCTGACTGTGGCGAGGGCTCGCGCATCGTGGCTCACGGCCGAACATCTGGCGGGTCCAGGTGCCTGGCGAACTCATGTTCATCGGGAGCTTTTTCGTACTGTGCCGTGATTTCTCGAGCAAGCTCCGCGCGCTGTTCGTCCGCACGGCATGGATGGTGATCGCGCGCAGCCTGTCAGCCGGCGAAAGGTCCCGTCACTTCAGGCATTCGAAGTCTGGTACGCTGCGCCCTTTGCCACCGCTTGCATTCGACTCGATGGAAACACCCTTCAATGATCGCGGCGTGTCGGTCACGCGCAACGCACTCTCGTCCGCCGGCCAGGTCTTTCCGCTGCGCGAGATCGTGGACGTGCGCGTCGTCACCGTGCCGAAAAACAAGGTCTTGCCGGTCACGCTTTCGCTGCTCGGCATCGCCGGCGTTATTGTCGGCGCGATATGGCGCTCGCCGGTAGGCATCGTGTGCGGCACGATGCTGGCCGTGGTCGGTTGGCTCACCTGGCTGACCCAGGACATCACGCATCGTCTGATGGTGCAGACGGCGAACGGCGATCGCGAAGCGCTGATGAGCGTCGATCGCGAGTTCGTCGAACGCGTGGCCGTCGCCGTGAATGAGGCGAAGGCCACCGCCGCGGCGCCGAAGGTTTGACGACGCGGTTCGCAACTTTCAGGTGCTAGTTGCCGCGATAGCACGCCACACGCATGGGGCGCGCTAACACCATTTTGATTCTACGCGCGGCAGCTTTTGCGCGTCCTTGAGACGCGCGTCGCTAGAGTGAATGGGTGTCAACAACGCGCGCCGCCCACCGGGCCGGCGCAACCCTATGCACACGTCCGCCGCTACGCCCGAGCTTCCCCTCACTCGCACTTCGCGCACCTCGCGCACCCAGCGCACGCCACAAGCGCCGCGGCTGCCGCGCCGCACGCATGTCGTCGTGCCGCTCGTCATTATCGACGTCACCGTGCCCGGCACGTCGTCGGCCAACGGACGGCGCGCGTTGCATGCCGCGCTCGGCGACGACCTGCGTCTTTATGTCGTCACCATCGACCAGCAACGCGAGCGCGTGACATTCCGCGTCGAAGTCACCTCGCGCACGCTCGAAGACGTGATCGGCCTGCTAACCGCCAAACTCGATCGCGCCACGCTCGGCCGCGCGCAATCTACTGTGATCCGGCGTCCGCGCGACTATTGATGCAGATCGACACTTGCACGAACCGGTTGCCGGCCGCGCCCGTGTCTTTACACATCTTTGCAGATGCACTCGAGCGGCCATGTAGAGTCGCCGCTCCAGTTATCGCGTGTTCCCTCCCGCAGGTTCGCAAGCGACCCGGTTTTATCGATTACACGGCGGCCAATCCAGCGCGATTGACGCTCGCGCTGTCCGCCTCGCCGCTTGCAATGCCTCGCCTTCGTCAGGGACGCGCCCTTTGCAAAGCGTGTGATCTATGTTCCTGCCGTTCCTCGATGCCGCGCGCCGGCATTTGCGCCTCAGCCGGCGTCATTCCAGCGCGGCCACGCTTGTCGTGACCGGTGCGCTCACCGCGCTCAGCGGCTGCGCCGTGACCTTTCCCACGCCCACGCCGCCCGCGCAGGCTGCCTCACTGATCAACGGCGGCCAGGACGGCCTGCTGATTCCGTTGCAACTGGAGCACGTCGACGCGGGTCATGCGCGCCTCGGCCTGCCGATCCAGCTCGACGGCAAGGCGGTGTATGTCGCATTGGACACGGGCACGCAGGGCGTGCGCGTACTGAAGTCGGTCCTGCCGGCCACGAATTATCCGAACGCCGGTCCGGTGAGTTCGCTGCCGTTGGCAAATGGCGCACAAGTCGCCGGCCCGGCCGTCAAACTGCCGATGAGTCTCGCGGGCACGAAACCGACGCAGGTTGACGCGCAAGCCGTCGAATTGGTGAACTGCCAACCCAACGCCCGGCGCTGCGTGGGCATGGACGGCTACACCGGCGAATTCGGCTGGGCCTTCTCCGGTCTGCTCGGCATCGGCGCGGCGCAACCGGACGACACCTGCTGCACGCAACCGCTGCGTGCGTTGCCCGGCAATATCGGCCAGCGCTATCTGGTGCACGCGAACGTTGCGAAACCTTATTTCGTGCTGAGTCCTTCGAGCGCGCTCACGAAGGACTACACGATGGCGCCGATGACCGTCTTGCAAGACGGCACGGCTCAGTGGCCGAGAGGTTGCGTCAACGTCGGCGACAAGATGACCTTTTGCGCGCCGCTGGTGTTCGCCACGGCCAGCACCGACATGATTCGCATTGAAATGGACAAGGCGCCGAACTGGACCGGCGACGACGAAGTCGGCAAGGTGCTCAATCAAGGCAACTACAACGCGGCGCTCGGCACCGGCAAATGGGTGCATCGCTATGAAGGCGCGCAAGTGACGATCGTCAAGGCGAAGCCGGGCGCAGACCGCATCGTGATCGGCCTGATGGGCATGCAGAATATCGACCTGCTGTTCGACTTCCCGCACGGCCAGCTTGGCCTGCGCGCCGCGAACGAGGTCGAGAAGTTCGCGCAATAACCGCTGCGGCATCAGTCAATGAAAAGGCCGTGCGATTCACCAGCCATCGCACGGCCTTTCCACGTCTATTTCTACGTGAAGCTGAGACGGAGCAACCGTTCCGCTATTCGATATTCAGCGGATTCACATGCCAGATGTTGCGTGCATATTCGCCGATCGTGCGATCCGACGAAAACTGCCCCATGCCCGCCACGTTCTCGATCGCGCTTTCCGTCCATGCGCGTTTGTCAACGAAGCGCGCGTCCACTTCGTTTTGCGCCTTGGCGAACGCGGCGAAATCAGCAAGCACCATGTAGTGATCGCCCCAATCGACCAGCGTGTGGAAAATATCCGAGAAGCGCAGCGGATCGTCCGGCGAGAAGAAGCCCGTGCGAATCTGGTCGAGCGCCGTGCGCAGTTCCGCATTCTCTTCGTAGATTTGCCGCGGCCGGTAGCCGGTGGCGCGCAGGTTGTCCACTTCGTCGGCGGTATGGCCGAAGATGAAGATGTTCTCGCGGCCCACCGCGTCGCAGATTTCGATATTCGCGCCGTCCATCGTGCCGATCGTCAACGCGCCGTTGAGCGCGAGTTTCATGTTGCCGGTGCCCGATGCTTCCGTGCCGGCCATCGAAATCTGCTCCGACAGATCCGCGGCCGGAATGATCAACTCCGCCACGCTCACGCCGTAGTTCGGCACGAACACCACTTTCAGACGGTCGCCCACCAGCGGATCGTGATTGACCTTCTCGCTCACGTCGCCGATCAGTTTGATGATGGTCTTCGCCATCCGATACGCGGACGCGGCCTTGCCGGCGAACATCACCACGCGCGGCACCCAGTCGCGTTCGGGATTTGCGCGAATCTGGTTGTAGCGCACGATCACATGCAGCACGTTGAGCAGTTGCCGCTTGTATTCGTGAATGCGCTTGACCTGCAGATCGAACAGCGCGTCCGGATCGAAATGCAGTTTGGTGTGATGCGCGAGACGGTGTACGAGCCGCAGTTTGTTCTGCCGCTTTGCTTCACGGAAGGCCTCGATAAAGCCGCTGTCCGTGCGCAGGTTGCGCAACTGTTCCAGTTCGAACAGATTGCTGCGCCAATGTTTGCCAATCTGCTGATCGATCAGCGAGGACAGCGACGGGCTTGCCTGCGCGAGCCAGCGGCGCGGGGTAATGCCATTGGTGACATTGGTGAAGCGGTCCGGAAAGACGCGCGCGAAGTCCGCGAAGATATCGCGTGTCATCAACTGCGAGTGCAGCTTCGACACGCCGTTCACCTTGTGGCTCGCGACGATCGCCAGATACGCCATCCGCACGCGCCGCTGCCCGTATTCGTCGACGAGCGAAATGCGGCGGATCATCTCTGCGTCATGACCCGATTGCTCGCTCACGTGCTTGAGAAACTGCGCGTTGATCTCGAAGATGATCTCGAGATGGCGCGGCAACAGCCGCGCGAGCAACTCGACGTCCCACGTTTCGAGCGCCTCGGGCATCAGCGTGTGGTTCGTGTACGAGAAGATCTGCGTCACATGCTTCCACGCCTTGTCCCACTGCAGATGGTGGACGTCCACCAGCAAACGCATCAGCTCGGGAATTGCCAGCACGGGGTGCGTATCGTTCAGATGCACCGCCACTTTTTCGGAGAAGCGCCCGAACGTGCTGTGCGTGCGCTGATAGCGGCGAATCAGATCCTGCATGGTCGCCGAGACGAAAAAGTATTCCTGACGCAAGCGCAGTTCGCGGCCGGCCGGCGTCGAGTCGTCCGGATACAGCAGACGTGAGACGTTCTCCGACATGTTCTTGGTGTCGACCGCGTTGCGGTAGTCGCCACGATTGAACGCGCCGAGGTCGAGCTCCTCGGCGGCACGCGCCGACCATAGGCGCAGCGTGTTGGTCGCGTCGGTCGCGTAACCCGGAATGACGGTGTCGTACGCGGTGGCGTTCACGTGCTGGGTGTCGATCCATTCCACATGTTCGCCGCGCTGCACAGTGCGGCCGCCGAAGTGAACCATGTAGGTGACTTCGGGCCGCGGAAACTCCCACGGATTGCCCGCGCGCAGCCAGTAGTCCGGCGCTTCGACCTGCTCGCCGTTGACGATCTGCTGACGGAACATGCCGTATTCATAGCGGATGCCGTAGCCGAAGCCCGGAATGCCGAGCGTCGCCATCGAATCGAGAAAGCAGGCCGCGAGCCGGCCGAGGCCGCCGTTGCCGAGCGCGGCGTCCGGCTCGATATCGGTCAGCGCATCCATATCCACGCCCAGGCTCGCCAGCGCTTCCTTCATCTGATCGTGGATGCCCAGCGCGAGCAAGGCGTTCGTAAAGGTCCGGCCGATCAGGAACTCCATCGACAGGTAGTAGACGCGTTTCACGTCCTGTTCGTATTGCAGGCGCGTGGTCTTCATCCAGCGCGCGACCAGCCGGTCACGCACGGCGAGTGCCGCGGCGTGCAGCCAGTCATGCGGATGCGCGGTGACGGCGTCCTTGCCGACGCCGTACATCATGCGATTGGAAATTGAGCGCCGTAGCGCGTCGACGGTACTGTTGAGCTGGTCGAATTCCAGATCGACGGCTGTCATCGAAGCCTCCGGGAAAAAAGACGCGACATACGCGGACCGCACAGATGACGGGCGGGAGGCGCGGGCCGGTCAGGCGGGTTAAGAAACAGAGTAGGACATTTTAAGGCCACCGGACATCGGCGGGCGCGAACGCCTGGTTACGCACATGCCATGCCCGCCGACATCAGCCGGGGCGGCGTTTTTTCGCGCGTTTTCGCCCACGCGAGGTGCAAGCCATGTGTGCGCGGCACTGCGCGCGTGCATCAGCAACGCAAAACAGGCAAACGATTGCGAAACACCCGATGCGCGCTGGATGGAAAGCAACGCCATTATTTTTTCGCCGCGTGACGCGCGGATGAATGAGCGGGTGGCTCGATGCGTGGTCAAATCAGAGGGCCTCGTCTGCCAAGCGGTTATGCCGGAATGGCGTGTGACAACACGAGCGCGGGTCAGTTCGCGGAGCGCGGGCGGGCTTGACCGTTAGTTGCATGACAGACGACGTGATCGGCGCTCTTCCCCGCCCGTGTTCCTGCACGTTTTCCGCGTCTCTGTAACAATCGCTACATTCGCCGCGCAGCCGCCTGAAATGCTTTCAACGCTGGATTCAGGCCATGCGCGTCTCACGTCCCGCAACTTCTGCCACTCGCGCGCCGCGCACCTCGACTCGCCCGGCTGCGCGCGGGCATGCTCAACCCGACGAGCCACCGCCTTGTCCGACAAACCCAGCGCCGCCCACCCCGCCGCCCACCCTTTTCCCGCGGACGTCCCAATGTCCGCCGCCAACCGCCGCGCGATGGCCGCGATCATGCTCGCCGTCGCGCTCGCCACGCTCGACACGGCCATCGCCAATACCGCGCTACCCGCCATCGCCGCCGACCTGCATGCGGCGCCGGCGGCATCGGTGTGGATCATCAATGCGTATCAGCTCGCGATGGTCGCGACGCTACTGCCGCTCGCCGCGCTCGGCGATATTGTTGGGCATCGGCGGATCTATATCGGCGGGATTGCGCTGTTCACGCTGGCGTCGCTGGCGTGCTCGCTGGCCTCGACGCTGCCGCTGCTGGCCGCCGCGCGCGTGCTGCAAGGCCTCGGCGCGAGCGCGATCATGAGCGTGAATACCGCTCTGATCCGCTACCTGTATCCGCCGCACCGGCTCGGACGCGGCCTCGGCACCAACGCGCTGATCGTCGGCGTGTCGTTCGCGGTCGGGCCGACGGTGGCGTCGCTGATTCTGTCGGTGGCCGCATGGCCGTGGCTGTTCGCGGTCAATGTGCCGCTCGGTCTGCTGGCCTTGGGCTTCGCCTGGCCGGCGTTGCCGTACACCGAACGCGGCAAGCACAACTTCGATCCGGTCGCGGCGCTCCTGAACGTCATCACCTTCGCCGCGTTGATCTTCGCGCTCGGCGAGGCGGCCCAGCGCGCGTCGACACAACTGGTACTGAGCGCGGCGGCGATTGCGCTGGTCTTCGGTTTCCTGTTGATTCGGCGCGAAGCGGGCCATCCTGCGCCGATGCTGCCCGTCGATCTGTTCAAGCGGCCGGTGTTCGCGTTGTCGGCGGTCACGGCCGTGTGCTCGTTCGCCGCGCAAGGGCTGGCGTTCGTCTCGCTGCCGTTCTACTTCGAGGATGTGCTGCATCGCAGCCAGGTCGAGACCGGCTTTCTGATGACGCCGTGGCCCGTGGTGGTCGCGCTGGCCGCGCCGCTGGCGGGCAGTTTGTCCGACCGCTATCCGCCCGGACTGCTTGGCGCAATTGGTCTCGCGGTGATGTCGGCGGGAATGGCTTCGCTGGCGCTTCTGCCGGTGCATCCGCACGTGGTCGACATCGGCATTCGCATGGCGGTTTGCGGCGCGGGCTTCGGGTTTTTCCAGTCGCCGAATCTGAAGGCGTTGATGGCAAGCGCGCCGCCGGAGCGCAGCGGTGGCGCAAGCGGCATCGTCGCGACTGCGCGACTGCTTGGGCAAACCACCGGCGCGGCGCTGGTCGCACTGAGTTTCGGGATTGCGGGCCGGCATGGGCCGACGCTGGCGCTGAGCACCGGCGCCTTCTTTGCGGGCGCGGCGAGCCTCGCGAGCGGGCTCAGGTTGCTGGCGCCGTCGCATCGGTCAGGCGTGCATGCGAAGGCATCGGTGAAATGAAAAAAGCGGGCGCGCTGGGATGACAGTGCGTCCGCTTTGGTTTGCTGCTGGGTTGCGGATTTTTGCTGGTGCCTTGCTTTGCGGCGCTGGCCGCAGCCGCGTAGCGTTGTGCGTTCGGCGTTCCGCTTACCGCGCCGCGAAATACCCCTTCACTGCTGCGATAAACGTATCGATATCCCCACGCGACACGTCCTTATGCGTCACGAATCGTGACGCGTACAGCATCTGCGTGAGAATGCCGCGCTCCTTGAGCCATGCTTCGAGCGGCGCGCAATGCTGCTGCGGAAACTGCGCGAACACCATGTTGGTGGCGACCGACTGCACCTTGACCTGATCGATAGCTTCCAGACCCGCCGCCAGATGCGCGGCGTGCGCGTGGTCGTCGGCGAGGCGCTCGACGTTGTGATCCAGCGCATACAGGCAAGCCGCCGCCAGCACGCCGGCCTGGCGCATGCCGCCGCCCAGCACCTTGCGCCAGCGGTGCGCCACGTCGATGAGCGCCCGGCTGCCGACCAGCACCGAACCGACCGGCGCGCCCAGTCCCTTCGAAAAACAGACCGAGACCGAATCGAACGGCTCGCACAATGCCGCAACCGGCTTGCCGGATGCCACTGCAGCGTTATAAACCCGTGCGCCGTCGAGGTGAGCCGACAGGCCGTGCTGACGCGCAAGCTGCACCGCCTCGGCGACATACCCCGCCGGCAGCACCTTGCCGCCGATGGTGTTTTCCAGCGCCAGCAGCCGCGTGCGCGCGAAATGGTTGTCGATGGGCTTGATCGCCGCGGCGATCTTCTCCAGCGGGATCGAGCCGTCCGCGGCATTTTCGAGCGGCTGCGGCTGGATGCTGCCTAGCACCGCCGCGCCACCGCCTTCATATTTATACGTGTGCGCCAACTGGCCGACGATGTATTCGTCGCCGCGCGCGCAATGGGCCATCAACGCCGCCAGATTGCTTTGCGTGCCGCTCGGGAAGAACAGGCCTGCTTCCTTGCCGGTGCGTTCGGCCAAGGTGGCCTGCAGACGCAACACGGTGGGGTCGTCGCCCCAGACGTCGTCGCCGACTTGGGCGGCCGACATGGCCGCGAGCATCGCCGGAGTCGGACGGGTTACGGTATCGCTGCGCAAATCGATCATTGTGTGTCCCTGTGCGTCTGTGAATGACAGCCTATGCCAGCCGGTCGACGCACCGCACCGCCGGTATCGACGGGCGGCAACGGCGCCGGCATTTTAGCCACACAGTATATTCAATTAACGGGGCGCTGAAATCGCGATCAAAAGAAGCTCACCCACCCGACTTGGGCAGCCACGCGAGCGGATCGACCGGCTGACCGTTCTGGCGGACCTCGAACTGGATCGACGCTACCCCGCGGCTATCCACTCCGACTTCGCCGATGGTTTGCCCCTGCGCGACCGCGTCGCCTTCCTTGACGAGCAGCGTGCTGTTCTGCCCGTAGGCGGTGATCAGCGAGTCGTCGTGCTTGATGATGATGAGCGGGCCGTACGCCTCGATACCCGTACCGGCGTACACCACGCGGCCGGTGGCGGCCGCCTTGACCGGATCGCCCGCCCGGCCGCCGATCACGATGCCGTTCGATCTACCCGGCGCGAACGCTCTCAGCACCGGCCCACGCAGCGGCCATTGCAATACGCCCTGCTGCGGTCCGGCGGCCGCCGTGGGCGCGCCGGGCACGCCGGGCACGCCGGGCGTGGTGGAACCGTTCGGCCCGACGGCGACCGGCGGCGTCACGACGCTGCCCGAGGCCATCGGCGGAGAGACTCGCAGCACTTGTCCCGGCGTGACGGCGGCGTTGGCCGCAAGTCCGTTCCACGCGGCGATCTCCTGCGGCTTGCGGCCATATGCCGATGCAATCCCGCCAATCGTATCGCCCGGATTGACCCGGTAGAAACCGGCGGGAACCGGCACCGTGCTGAGCGTGGTCGGTCGGGAAGGTGTGCTGCTGTAAAACGGCGTGCTCTCCCACGGCATGCTCGTACAACCGCCGAATATCACGCTGAGCGCGGCCACTGCCAGCAACCGGGTCCCCGTCAATTGCCATGGTCTTGTCATTTGATTTTCCTCGACACTTTGTTCGATCAATCGGATTCAACCGATGCGGTAGCATTTGCCGTGCCGCTCGTCTCGAGGGCGTGGCAGCGGTTATCCATTATGCCGTCGTGCGTGGTGGGAACCGCGCCGGCATGGCACCAGCCGTCCGCCAGAATTCAGACGCTCCCTTCCGCCTCGACCACCAGAATGCGCGCTGCGCCGATCGGATGAGCCACATGCTCGGTGCCGACCGAGGCGTAGAACACGTCGCCCGTCTCCAGAATGGCCGACTGCTCGACGCCGCCTTCGCGATAACGCATCTCGACGCGGCCATCGAGCACGGCGAACACCTCCTCGCCGTCGTTGACATGCCACTTATAAGGCTGATCGGTCCAATGCAGGCGCGTCGTGATGCCGCCCATGTTGGCGATATCGAGCGCGCCCCAGGCGCGCGTCGCGGTGAAACTCTTGCTGCGAATGATCTTCATCGTCACGAGGCAGTTGAGAAAGACGGCGCCGGCATGGCGGACGATCCGTCGGGCGCGGCGGGTGGCCAGAACTCGCGCGAACCGGTTTCCGGCTGGCCCCATTATAGGTGCGCTGGGACGGCATGCTTGCCGCCGGCGGAACGCGCGGCAATTTGTGTGAGCATTGAATACACGAGGCACTCGCCTATACTCGTTCTTGCCGCCCCGACGCGCCGAAAGTAAAACGTCTGAATTCTGCGAGGGAGTTGAGAATGAACAAAGCCACATTTCTGGCCGTACAACTCAACGTCGACGATGTCGCGGCATCGCCCGGTCTGGTCGAGTTGCTGAACACGCATCTCGTATTCGCCGCCGACGTGGCCGAAGCCGCGGACGCCCTCATCCAACTGGCCAGCATTGCAGGATTGTCGAGCGGCGTGGAGGCGAGCGTCGAGATTCCCGCGCTGGCGATCGAGCGGCTGCGCGAGGCACTCGACAATCTGAGCGGCTACGATGAATCCTGGCTGCTCGCCCTCGAACCCAGCCGCGCACTGTTCGATGAAATAGGCCGCCGGCATCGCTCGTTGCATTAGGACTGCACTGGCGGATTGGATCCGGGCAATATCCTCCGCGCCTTTTCGGCGGCCGCCCCGCGGCGCCTTCGGTGCGCCACGTTCTTACTCACCGCTCGCCCGCCGGTTTCGCGTCGCCAATACCGGTTCGCCCAATCAAAATCGCGCGTTGACTAGCACGCGCCGGCACCAGTTCGGATACCGATTCGCCAACCGCGCCGTAAACGACAAACGCCGCCCGGCAACCCGGACGGCGTTTCGATTTGCTTGCCGTCCCACAGTCAGGCGGCGTTTCCCTCAGCTTCGGCGCAAATTAGTTGCCGAAGTAGACCGAGTTGCGGTCGTTGCCGGTCACCGGACGGCCAGCTTGCGAGCTGCCGGCGATCGGTGCGCCGTAACCGCTGTTCACAGCTTGAGCGGTGCCGTTTTGCGCATCGACGCGTGCTTGCGCGGCCTGGATGTTAGCCGGGTAGTTGACCTGATCGCCGATCGGGTTGTAGCCGGCCTTTTCCAGTTGAACCAGTTCAGCGCGAACTTGAGCGCGCGTAACCGGCTGATTCGATTGAGCAAACGAAGCGACAGGAGCGGCCAGAGCGGCGGCGACTACGACTGCAGAGATAAGAGCCTTCATGATGTAAACCTCCAGAACTTGTTTTGTAATTCGCTGCGGAGTAGTTGTTCCGTAGCGCTTAAGTAGAAGTTTAGGAGGGTCGACACCTAGGGGAAACCCCTAAAACGACGAAACTCTATTTCGAATTTCGCAACAGTAGCAGACGGGTTGTCTCGAAGCCGTATCTGGCTGCCGGCTTTCAGCAATAATTGACCGTCGTGAATTTGAAGCGCTTTTGCGGCCCGGCGCGCCTCGCTACAAGGGCGCGCCGGGCCGCGATTCAAACGCTCAGCTCCAGTTCGCGTGGAAGCTGCCCGGCTTGTCGATGCGCTCGAACGTATGCGCGCCGAAGAAATCGCGCTGCGCCTGCACCAGGTTTGCCGGCAGACGCTCCGAACGATACGCGTCGAAGTACGCGATCGCCGATGCGAAAGCCGGCACCGGCACGCCTGCATTGACCGCGGCCACCACGACTTCGCGCAACGCCGCCTGATAATTCTTGGCGATGTCGCGGAAATACGGATCGAGCAGCAGATTGGCGATCGCCTTGTCCTTCGTATAAGCGTCCGTGATCTTTTGCAGGAAGCGGGCGCGGATGATACAGCCGGCGCGGAAAATCTTCGCGATCGTGCCGTAATCCAGATCCCACTTGTACTCTTCCGACGCCGCGCGCAGTTGCGCGAAGCCTTGCGCGTACGAAATTACCTTGCTGAAATAGAGCGCGCGGCGCACCGATTCGATGAAGGCGTCGCGCTCGACGCCGAGCGGCTTGGCCGCCGGGCCTTCCAGCACTTTGCTCGCGGCCACGCGCTGGGTTTTCAGCGACGACAGCACGCGCGCGAACACAGCCTCGGTGATCAGCGGCAGCGGCGCGCCAAGGTCGAGCGCGTTCTGGCTGGTCCACTTGCCGGTGCCCTTTTGCGCGGCGCGATCGAGAATCACGTCGACCAGATCCTTGCCGGTCTCGTCGTCTTTCTTGCTGAAAATCTTCGAGGTGATTTCGATCAGATAGCTGTCCAGCTCGCCCTGATTCCATTCGGTATAGACCTTGCCGAGTTCTTCGTTCGACAACCCGACCACCTGCTTGAGCACCGCGTAGCTTTCCGCGATCAACTGCATGTCGCCGTACTCGATGCCGTTGTGCACCATCTTCACGAAGTGGCCCGCGCCGTCCGGTCCCATGTAGGCGACGCACGGTTCGCCGTCCGGCGCCTTCGCGGCGATTTCGGTGAGGATCGGAGCCACGAGGTCGTACGCGTCGCGCTGACCGCCCGGCATGATCGACGGACCTTTCAGCGCGCCTTCTTCACCGCCCGACACGCCCGTGCCGATAAAGTGCAGTCCGGACTTCGCGAGATCCTGATTGCGGCGGATGGTGTCGGTGAAATGCGTATTGCCGCCGTCGATCAGAATATCGCCCTTGTCCAGCAGCGGTTTCAACTGGTTGATGGTGGCGTCGGTGCCTTCGCCTGCTTTCACCATCAGCAGAATGCGGCGCGGCTTTTCCAGCGACTCCACGAATTCTTCCAGCGTGAAAGCCGGCACCAGCTTCTTGTCCGGATATTCGGCGATGAGTTCGTCGGTTTTCTCGCGGCTACGGTTGTACACCGACACCGCGTGGCCGCGGCTCTCGATGTTGAGCGCCAGATTGCGGCCCATGACCGCCAGCCCCACCACGCCGATTGCCTGTTTGCCCATGTGAATTCTCCAGAGTCCAAAAAATGTCGTAGCGCCGCGCCGGAAAGAACGTCGGCGCAACGTCGAGGGTGAAAGAATAAAAGAAATGCCAGCTTGCCGCTCGTTAGCGGGCAACGGGCGGCGTTTTACATCGCGGTGAACCGGCGGTGAACCCGCGTTTAACCGCGCTTAACCTTGTTTAACCGCATTAACGTGCGTCAGACTCGCGTCGCGTCCGCGCGTCTCCTGAACACCAGACTGAAATTGTTGGCGGGCATCGCGATGGGCTCCTCGCACACCAGTCCGACCGACGCGCCCAACGCCACGACCTCCTCCATGTCGCGAACGCCCCATTCCGGATCGCGGCCGCGCAACTGCTGATCGAAGGCATCGTTGCTCGGAGAAGTATGCGCTCCGCCGCGTTTGTATGGGCCGTACAGGTACAGGACACCGCCGTCGACGAGACGGCGCCCCGCGCCCGCGAACAGCGCCTGCGCCGCGCTCCACGGCGAGATGTGAATCATGTTGATGCACACCACGGCGTCGAGCGTGTCCACGCCCCAGTCCGGCTGATGCACGTCGAGTGCGAGCGGCGCGCGCACGTTCGTGAGGCCTTCGTGCGCGACCCACGCGGCAATCGAATCGCGCGCGCCGGCATCGGCGTCGCTCGGTTGCCAGTCGAGTCCGGGCATCGCGCGGGCGAACCAGATCGCGTGCTGGCCGGTGCCGCTCGCGATTTCGAGCACGCGGCCGTTTGCCGGCAGCGCCGCGCGCAACACCGCGAGGATCGGTTCGCGGTTGCGTTCGGCGGATGGCGAACGTTGCCGCAGCGCAAGTTGGGAATCGGTCATGGTCGGCTTTGGTTCTGCTTCGGTTTCAGTACAGGGTCGTGCGCACGCGTTCGGCGAGTTCGCGATCATAGGTCGCCGCGTCGAACTGCGCGCCATTGATACGCCGATGAATCTCGCCCGCGCTCGGCAGCCGCGAACGTTCGACGTGATGCGCCGGGTCCCACAGTTTCGAGCGCACCAACGCTTTCGAGCAGTGAAAGTAGACGCTGTCCACGTCGATCAGCAGCACGGTGCGCGGCAGTTTACCTTCGACGGCGAAACTGTCCAGCCATTGCGGGTCGTCGGTAATACGGCCGCGGCCGTTCACGCGCAAACTTTCGCCCACGCCGGGAATGATGAATAGCAGCGCCAGCCTCGGCTCGACGATGATATTGCGCAAACTGTCGAGCCGATTGTTGCCGAGCCGGTCCGGCAGCGCGAGTGTGCGATCGTCGACGATACGCACGAAGCCCGGCGCGTCGCCGCGCGGCGAACAGTCGAGGCCTTCCGGGCCGGACGTGGCGAGCACGGCGAATGGCGCGACTTCGATGAACGCACGGTAGTCCTCGTTGACATAAGCAATCTCTTTGCGCACGGCCCGCTCATGCGGTTGACCGTAGAGGGCTTCGAGCTGGGCGATCGTCGTCAACATCGGGCGTTCCTTTTTTCGGTGTGGCCGTTCAATCCAGCGCCAGCCGGCCGGCCAGCGCGGTCAGCGCCTCCGCGCAAGGCGCCGTGACTTTCAGCGACAACAGCGGGTCGGCGCGCGTGCGCCCGAGATTGATCGCGACGACCGGCTTGCCCTGCTTCTGCGCCCACACGCAAAAACGATAGCCGGAATAAACCATCAGCGACGAGCCGACCACCAGCACGGCGTCCGCCGCGTCGAGCGCGTGCGAGGCCGCCTCCACACGCTCCTTCGGCACGCTTTCGCCGAAGAACACCACCGCGGGTTTCAACAAGCCGCCGCAGTTCGAGCACGACGGGATGCGGAAGCCGCCGAGATCGTCCCACTCGAGATGCGCGTCGCCATCGGCGGCGGTTTCGGCGGTCACGTCGACAAGCGCGGGATTGTCCGCTTCAAGCGTCTGCTGGATCGACGCGCGCGAGTGCTGCATGCCGCAATCCAGACACGTCACACCGTCTATGCCGCCATGCAGTTCGATCACCTCGCGGCTGCCCGCGCGCTGATGCAGGCCATCCACGTTCTGCGTCACCAGCGTCGGCACGTGGCCGGCCGCTTCGAGCCGCGCCAGCGCGGTATGCGCGGCGTTGGGCTGCGCGTGCGCCACCACCGGCCAGCCGACCATGCTGCGCGCCCAGTAGCGCTGGCGCATGGCGAGCGTGCCGAGAAACTCCTGCACCGTGATGGGCGGCGAGCGCTTCCATTCGCCGTTGTCGTCGCGATAGCCGGGAATGCCGGAGTCGGTGCTGATGCCCGCGCCGGTCAGTACGAACAATCGCGGATAACGCTGCACGAAGCGATGCAGGTCGTCCAGCGTGTGTGAGTCGGTCAGGGGTTCGAGAGACGCGGGCTGAAGGTCGGTCATGACGGGCATGGTGAAGGGCTGCGGCGGTCGCGAGGCAACATCGGGGACGCATTCAGCGGTGCGAACGCGGCTTGGTCTGCCGCGTTGCCGTCTGCGCTGCCGCCTTATGCTGCGCCTGCCGTACTTGCCACTCGGTCAGCGCGGCTCGATAGCGTTCGAGCGCTTCGTCGTAGAGATCGAACACACACGGATTGCAGCCGCTATGACAACAGTCGTCGAGATCGGGCTGCACGGGCGGCACCGGCTGCGGGTCGTCCTTCGGTGTGGCTCGGGGCACGGCGAATCGCGTTCCATCAAGGCGGGAAGCGAACAGTATAAGTTGATCCCGCGCCGCCTGCTGTTCGCGCGAGACCGTCAGCCCCGGCCGACGAACGGCATCTTGCTCGCCATGATCGTCATGAACTGCACGTTCACCGACAGCGGCAGTTCGGCCATGTGCAGCACGGCGTCCGCCACGTGCTGAACGTCCATCAGCGGCTCGACCGCGATCTCGCCATTCGCCTGCGGCACGCCGCGCGCCATGCGTTCGGCCATTTCTGTCGCGGCATTGCCGATGTCGATCTGCCCGCACACGATGTCGTATTGGCGACCGTCCAGCGACACGGCTTTCGTAAGCCCGGTGATAGCGTGCTTGGTGGCCGTATAGGCAATGCTGTTCGGCCGCGGCGCATGCGCCGAGATGGAACCGTTATTGATGATGCGCCCGCCGCGCGGGTTCTGCGTTTTCATCAGACCGAAGGCCGCACGCGTGCACAGAAAGACGCCGGTGAGATTGGTGTCGACCACCGAGCGCCATTCGTCGATATCGAGTTCGTCGATATCGACGGGCGAACCGTTGCGGCCCGCGTTGTTGAACAGCACGTCGAGCCGGCCGCGGCGCGCGCGGATCGTCTCGAACAACGCGCTGACGCTATCGGCGTTCGTGACGTCGCACGCCACCGCGAGCGCGTCGCCGCCGAGTTGCTGCGCTTCTCGAACGACGTCGTCGAGCGGCGCCTGACGACGGCCGGCCAGCACGACGCTATAACCGTGTTCCAGCAGCTTGAGCGCACACGCGCGGCCGATCCCGCTGCCCGCGCCCGTTACCAGCGCGACCTTCTTGATTCCCGTATCCGTCACGTCACGTCCCCTCATAGTTCAGTTGATGCAGGGTGCAGAGAGTCTGCACGCGAAGCACGCCGTCGCGACCGCAACGTCTTTCGGCGCGCTTTCATTATTTGCCATTCCTGCCCGCGCAAGCGTCGCGGCGCGCATCAATGGTATCGTTTGCCGTTGCGCGCCGCGCGCGCGATTCAAGCCCTTCCCAGGAAGGAGGAAGGAAGACAGGAAGCACGCTTTATGAAACAACTTTCCACGCCGCCGCATGGCGTCCACGGCGCGCCGTCACGCCGCTGGCCGCAAACCGGCTATCCCGCGATGCTCACCGCCACCGCTGCATGGCACGTCATCGTGCTGGCGGGATGGCTGATCGCGCCCGCCGCATGGCCGTGGTGGCTTGCTGCAGTTTTTGTGAATCATGCCATTTTCACCGTGGCCGGCCTGTTGCCGCGCACTTCGCTGCTCGGTCCGAACTGGACCCGCCTGCCGGCCCACGCACGCAATGCCGACGCGATCGCGCTGACCATCGACGACGGTCCCGATCCGGCCGTCACGCCGCAAGTGCTGGACCTGCTCGACACCTTCGGCGTGCGCGCCACGTTCTTCTGCATCGGCGCGATGGCGCAGCGTTATCCGGAACTCGCTCGCGACATCGTCGCGCGCGGGCATGCGCTCGAAAACCATTCGCAGGTTCACGTCCACACGTTTTCCGTGACGTTGCCGGGCGCCCTCACGCGCGAAATCGACGCGGCGCAATGCACGCTCGAAGCCCTGAGCGGCGAACGGCCGATGTTCTTCCGCGCGCCGGCCGGACTGCGCAACATCTTTCTCGAACCAGTCTTGCGCAAGCTCGATCTGCGGCTCGCGGCATGGACAAGGCGCGGTTACGACACGCGTGAGCGCGATCCTCAAGTGGTCGCGCGACGACTGCTGGACGGCCTCGCGCCACGCGACATTCTGCTGCTGCACGACGGCAACGCCGCCCTTACGGCCGAAGGCACACCCTTGATCCTCGCGGTGCTGCCGCGCGTGATCGACGCGGCGCGGCAACGGCATCTGCGTTTCGTGACGCTGCGCGAAGCGCGCGTGGACAATTGACGCGCATAGACACGTACGTACACAGGCCACGCGGTTCGCGCGCAGTTCATCGCGGAGCAAAGAATGCGAGCACCACTACTACATGCGGAAATCCGCCGCCATGTCTTCGTCGGTGCGCGCTTCGAGTTCGCCACTGCGGCACGCCTTCAGGAACACGTCGTAATCGCGCTCCACCTGATCCGCGTAGGCCGCCGCATAACCGGTGAGCGCTTCCGCGAACTGGTCGCCACGGCCGATATACGCGCTGACTTCGATGGCCTGCCCGCTCGCCTTGGCATGCGCGCGCGCCATGATCCAGCCGCATAGCCGCGCATAGCCTTCCAGCAGATCGACATCGAACAACTCGATGTTCGCCGAGAGCTTCATGTCGCGCAGCTGGCGGAAATAGAAATGCCGCCCGAGCGGTCCCGTTGCCCAACCGAGGAAGATATCGCTCGCGGCCTGCAGCATGCGCTGTCCCTGCACGACGCGTTCCCCCTCGTGCTTGTTGCCCTGCGACTTGTAGAACCGCGCGATCACCGAAGGCCGCGCTTCCTTCATTTGCAGGAACAGCGGCTTACCCATGTGATCGACCATCAGCACCACCATGCAGCGCGTGCCGACGCTGCCCACGCCCACCACCTTGAAAACGGTATCCTGCACGGTGAAATGACTGAGCAGTTCGCGCCGGTCATGCGACATCGTCTTCAGATACTCGCCCCACATGCGCTCGAGCATCTTGCGCGAGCTGCCGGTTCTGAACGCTTCGGTCTCTTCCTCGGTGAACAACGTGTTCGCGCCGAGCACATGGAACAACGCCGGCGGCGCGTCGCGAATCGTCCAGTGTTCGCCGTGGCGCTCCGCCATTTTCTCGAGCAGGTTTTCGTGCGTCCGGCTCGCGGCCTTTTCCATGCCACGCCGCACGGCGCGGCGGCCTTCGGGCGTCAGCGCGGTTTCCGCCATGCGGTCGAAGGTGATGCGGTCGTACCAGAGTTCGAGCGCGCCGCATTGCGCATACTGCGACATGCGATCGCGGTATTCGGTGACCGCCGTCATCACGAGATTTTCCGCCGCGCCCCGGCTCAGGCGCATATGGCGCGCAGCGACGACGAGGCTCGCGGTCAAACGCTTCAGATCCCACTCGAACGGCCCGACCGACACCTCGTCGAAATCGTTCAGATCGAAGACGAGTTGCCGCTCGGGCGTGGCGAAACCACCGAAATTCATCAGATGGCCGTCGCCGCAGATCGGCATGGTCAGGCCGGAGTCGCGCACCTGGCTGAGGTCGTGCGCCTGCAGGATGGCGGTGCCGCGAAAAAACGTGAACGGCGAGACGGCCATGCGTCCATAGCGCAGCGGCACGAGGTTGTGCACCCGATCCTCGCTGCTCTGCTTGAGCAACTCGATCGGGTTGCGATGCAGTTCGCCAACCGCCTTGTGGCTTGAACGTTTCGAATGCTCGCGAGCGGCACGGCCGCGGGCCTCCCGTTCGGCGATGGTGCTGGCTTTCATGCTCTTCTCCGTTTTCCAGATCTTGAATAGCGGTTCGAGAAACTGCTTGTTCTGGCACGACGACATCCGGCAACCGACGCATGAGCCCTCACCACCGATAGCCCACGCCGCCGAAAATCACATCCGAGTCACGATCATAACGGGTCACGACGCGGTTCCATGCGAGCCGCGCGTTCCAGTGCCCGGTCAGCCGATAAGAGCCCGCAATCGTGACGAGGCCGGAGAACTTGCCGGCGCCCGGCCCTGGCGTCGCACTGTTTTCGTTCTCGTTGATCGCATAGTAGGCACCCACGCCGAGCGCCAGCGCGACCTTGTCGTTTAGGAACGCGCGGGTAGCCCACAACTGGCTCGTGAAACCGTCGCGGCGCGCCACCTTGCTGCTGCCTTCGTGAAGATAGCCGATCGTCACGTCGAGATACGTTGCAAGGCCTCGCCGGTACTCGACTGCGCCGCCGAGCGCACTCGGCGAACTGGTCGAGTTAACGATGGTCTTGCCCAGATACACCGCCACTTCGTTATTGGTGACCTTGTGGGCACTGCCGCTCGCCCAATCGCGCGGGCCCGGCGAACCGGGCGCGTCGAGCTGGTAGCCGACGCCGAACATCACGCTGGTCGCGTCCGGCCCGCGCTGAACGTGCACGCGATTCAACTGAAGCTGCGTGATCCACCGGTTCGATGCGTAATACGCCCCGCGCACGCTGTACACCACGCCCCAGCCGTGGGTGTCGGAATAACTGCCGCCTTGCTCCGAGGTGGTCGTATCGAAGTAGCGATATGGGCCGACGCCTGCTTGCACGACGAACTGCGGGCTGCCGACGGGAATGCGCGCCCATAACTGGATCATCTGGCCGTCGCGATGATGATTGGGAATGTGGCCTTCGTTGAGCCACGTGAAGCTCGCCGCGAAATATTGCCCGAGGCCTTCCTGATAGTTGAAGGCCCACGTATAGGTGTTAATACTGCTCGCGCGCGAGGCGCCGCCGAATAGCGAAAATTCCTGGGCGTGACCGAGGGTGGAAATGAACAGCAGGCCGAGTCCCGTAACGCAGGCTGCCGCCTTGGGAACCAGACGGCGTCGGGCAGCAGATATCAGAGTCCGCATGCGGGATTCTTCTCCGGTTGAGTCGCTAGCGCTGCCAGTGTTCATGATCGACGGAGATTCGTGACGCGGCAAGGCGTCACACGGGATGCCGCCGGTCCAGTCAGTCCGTCATGCTAGCAGACCGAATCGGTAAAAAGGTTACGCATCGGTTTTGCGTCAGCGGCGTATTGGCTCAGGTTTTTACGCGCTCCGTGAATACAAGTTGCAATTGCAACGAATCGTGAAACGCGGGCAAATTTACCGGCACCTATTCAAAAACTAACCGATTAGTGAATTTTTTGGCGTTTCATCCGGGCTGGCACTTCAGCAACAGCGATTTCAGCCGTTTACCCATACATGCAAAGAATTTTGTGACGCACCAGAAAAGTCCTTGAAACAGGACCTGTTCTGATCGACCGTGCGCCGCGCAAGATAATCGGAGAGAGCATGTTTGTTGCAATCGGGTGGCTTCTGGTGATCGGTTCCGTGATCGGTAGTTTTGTCGGCGTGGGTGGGCACTTGCCGGCGCTTCTTCAGCCGTTCGAATTACTCTGTATTTTCGGTGCGGCGATCGGCGCATTTGTCGTGAGTAATCCGACTTCCACGCTGAAGAAAACCATCAAGGCGATTCCGTCATGCTTTAAAGGCGGCGGCTACACCAAGGAAAAATACCTGGAGCTGATCGCGCTGCTTTATGAACTGCTTCAAAAGGCGCGCAAGGAAGGCATGATGTCGCTCGAAGCCGACGTCGGCGCGCCGGAAGAAAGCGTGATCTTCCAGAAGTATTCGCACGTGCTGGAGGATCATCATCTGCTCGACTTCATTGTCGACTATTTGCGCATGATGTCCGGCGGCAATGTGAACGTACTCGAAGTGCAGGACCTGATGGATGAGGAGCTGGCCACGCATCACGCGGAAGCGTCGGTTGCGGCGAACGCGATTCAGAAAATGGCCGACGGCCTGCCAGCCTTCGGTATTGTCGCCGCGGTCATGGGCGTCGTGCACACCATGGGTTCGGTCGGTGCACCGCCCGCCGTGCTCGGCGAGATGATCGCCGGCGCGCTGGTGGGCACGTTCCTCGGCATTCTGCTCGCGTATGGCTTCATCGGCCCGGTCGCCGACCTGCTCAATGCGAAGGGCCGCGCCGAGGCCAAGCCGTACCAGTGCGTGAAAGCGGTGCTGCTCGCGTCGCTCTCCGGCTATGCGCCGCCGATCGCTGTCGAGTTCGGCCGCAAGGTGCTGTTCACCGCCGACCGTCCGAGCTTCCAGGAACTCGACGACGCCGTGCGCGCCACCAAGATGCCGAAGTCGGCCTGACGCGGAGCGCCATGATGAGCGAAAGAAGATCGCGCGCCTCGCGGGAGGAGCAGGCACCCGCGCCGGTGATCGTGCGCCGGTCGAGAAAAGGCGGCGACCACGGCGCCCATCACGGCGGCGCATGGAAGATCGCCTACGCCGATTTCGTCACCGCGATGATGGCGTTCTTCCTGCTGATGTGGCTGCTCGGCTCCACGTCGAAGTTCGACAAGCAGGGCATCGAAGATTATTTCAACACGCCGCTGTCGAGCCTGCTCGGCGGCAACGAAAGCACGGCCGCCGCGCGTCCGAGCGTGGTGCAGGGCGGCGGCCGCGACATCTCCGATACGCGGCCCGCGGTCGGCAAGAAAAGCCAGAGCGAACCGGCATCGCCCGCCGTGGCCACACCGTCGGTGACGCCTTCCGATGCCGCGCGTCTCGAACAACTGAAGGCGAAGCTCACCGCCTTGATCGAACAAAGCCCCACATTGAAGGCGTTCAAGGATCAGATCCGCATCTCGATCACGAACGAAGGGCTGCGTATCGAGATCGTCGATTCGCAAAACCGGCCAATGTTCCCTTCCGGCAGTTCGAAGCTTCAGCCGTATGCGGTGACGATCCTCACGCAGATCGGCGCGGCGCTGAACGATGTCGACAACCGCGTTTCGATTGCCGGCCATACGGATGCCGTGCCGTACACCGCGGGCCCGGAAGGTTATTCGAACTGGGAACTGTCGTCGGAACGCGCGAACGCCGCGCGCCGCTCGCTGGTCGCGGGCGGCATGCATGGCGAAAAGCTGCTCCAGGTGCGTGGACTGGCCGACGTATTGCCGCTGAACAGCCATGTCGCCGACGAGCCGACCAATCGGCGCATCAGCATTCTCGTATTGAACAAGGCCGCGGAACTCGCCTTCTTTCACGATGGCGGACGCACCGCGATCGACGAAGCCACGCCGGCAAGTTCAGCCATTCCCGCCGCGGTCGGACGCCTGCAGCCGGTGACCGGTTCGCATAGCACGCCGTAGCATTTTTCGGCCGCGTGTTCGATAGATTTGGCGGGTGCGCTCGATAACGCACATTGAAAGGCACCTGCGTGTATAAAATCGAACCCATGCGCCCTGCCCTTTCCGAGCAACGGGAGCCCGAACTTCCGCTGCATACGCCCAGTGTATCGTCGGTGACACTCGCCGCGATCATCGCGGTCATTGCGTGGATTTCGATCGTCGCGCAAGCCGAGGTGACGATCGACCGCACGCTCGCCCGCGGGCTCAGCGTGCTCGACGGCCTCGCCCGCATGAGCAGTTACCTCACCAATCTCACGGCGCTCGCCTGCGCGATCTGTTTCACCTGCGTGGCCTTGCGAAGGCACAGATCGACGCCCGCGCGGTTTTTCCGGCAGCCTACCGTCGTTACCGCCGTGGTGGTGTACATGGCGTTCGTGGGGATCGCCTACAACCTGCTGTTGCGAGGCTACTGGACGCCCACGGCGTTCCGGATGCTGCTCAACGAATCGCTCCACAGCGTCTTGCCCATGCTCTCCGCGCTCTACTGGGTGCTGTTTGTGCCGCGCTTTCATCTCAAGCCGCGGCATTGTCTGTGGTGGCTGGTGTATCCGCTGACCTACCTCGGCGTGACGTTCTGGCGCGGGCGTTTGTCGGATTTCTATCCCTATCCGTTCATCAATGTCGAAAGGCTCGGCTTCACGCACGCCATGGTGAATTCGGCGCTGCTGTTCGGCGGCTTCCTTATGTTGATGGCCCTATTCGTGGGGATCAATTCCCGGCGGCGGCACTGAAGCAACGCCGGCCTGGCGTCCCTGTTTTCCCGGCCCCTCGGGCGCGCTTCTTGCGCGCAGTCTGGTGGACGTAAGTCGCGCTTTTCAGCGCGGCGTGCGCGACACCTTGGTGTGACAGCGTTGCGATCGCAATGGCTCACACGTAAATTTGACAATGGGAGCAAAAACGTATGGACACCAATTCGGCAGCTAACACAGCGGAAGGCGCGGTCAAGGAAGTCGCGGGCAAGGTTCAAGGCGCCGTCGGCGACGTGCTGGGCGACACCGGCACGCAACTGGCCGGCAAGGCAAAGGAGCTCAGCGGCAAAGCCCAGCAACTGGCCGCGAGCACGACGAGTCTCGTGCGTGAGACCACGGCAGAAAGCCCGTTCACCGCGATCGCGGTGGTCGCGCTCGCCGGTTTCGTGGCTGGCGCGCTGTGGGCGCACGGCGCGGCGGGACGCGACTATCGCCGTTAATTTTCGATGCAGTTGAGCGCCGGGCGATCTGCTTCAGGCGATCGCCCGTTTCGCGTTTATGCACCACCGTTTTTGCGCCAGCGTTTATGCACCCCCGTTTGCGCGCTATCGCTTATCCATCCCCTCATGCGCCGCTTTTCTTGCGGCGCGTCGCGCCCATCTCCAACTCGACCCACGTCGGCGCATGATCGCTCGCGTGCGGCTCGCCCCGCACCCAGCGGTCGACGCCCGCATCGCGCAAGCGCGGCGCGACGTCGGCGCTCAGCAGCAGATGGTCGATGCGCAAGCCTGAGTTCGTGTCCCAATGCCGGCGGAAATAGTCCCAGAAGGTGTAGACGCGTTCGTCGCCGAAATGCGTTCGCAGCGCGTCGGTCCAGCCTTGCGCGAGCAGCCGCTGGTAGCGCTCGCGGCTCTCGGGTTGCAGCAGCGCATCCTTTAGCCACGAGCGCGGATTGTAGATGTCTTCGTCGGTCGGCACCACGTTGAAGTCGCCGGCCAGCACGACCGGATGAGCGCTCTTGTATAACTTCGCCGCGTGCTCGATGAAATGGTCGAACCACGCCAGTTTGTAGTCGAACTTGGGGCCCGGTTGCGGATTGCCGTTTGGCAGATAAAGGCACGCCACCAGCACGCCGCCGACCGCTGCTTCGAGGTAGCGGCTGTGCGTGTCGTCCTCGAAACCGGGCAGGCCACGGCGGCTCTCCAGCGGTGCTTCGCCCTTCGACAGGATCGCCACGCCGTTCCATGCACTCTGCCCTTGCCAGATCGCGCCGTAGCCCGCGTCGCGCAGTTGCTCGACCGGAAACGCGCTGTCCACCGCCTTGAGTTCCTGCAAACAAACGATGTCGGGCGCTTCGCGTTCGAGCCATTGCAGCAGCGCCGGCAGGCGCGAGCGGATTCCGTTGATGTTGAAGGTCGCGATTCGAAGCCTGGCCACGGCATGTTCTCCTGCAGTGCGTGCTATTGCGCCGCCGCGTCGCACCACTCCATCGCCCAGGACTTCGCGCATGCAATCGCATCGGCCTGGTCGGAAAAGGCGTCGATGTCGCCGGAATCGTGCGACTGCACGTGCTCGTTTTTGCGCGGCACGCGAGTGATCTTCGCTCTCGCGTAGTAGAGGCCGTCATCGTCATGGCGGGCGCGGCAATCGATATGAAAATGCCGGTAGTCGAACTGCATTCGCTCTCCTTTGAACGCGCTTCATTTCAACACAACAGCGGTAGCATCGCTTATACCCGGCCGACTGCGCTCACTGCACGGCGGCTCACGCACGCCGGCTGGCGTGCGTGATGTGCGTGATGGCGGCCGTTATAAGCGCGGCGCGTGCAGTCCGCGCGACTTAGTTCGGCACGTTCACGGCGCCGTTGGTCACGGTGATCGCGTTGATGCCCGGACTCGCCGCGATCGCAGGCAGATTGGCGGTGGTCAGCGCGGGCGCGGCGCCGGCCGTGCCGCCACGCGGCACCGTGTGAATCACCTGCGACGGCGGCAGCGGCGTACCGCTCTTCAGATGACTCCACATCAGATTGAGCGCCTGGATATTGTAGTAATGCAGCGGCACGAAGCGCGTATCGAAGCCCGCCACGCCAAGGAACGCATCGAAATGCTGGGCGTTCGTCACTTCGTAGAACGAGAGCTTGCTCGCGCCACCTTCACTCAGCTGATTCAGGCCGAGATACGGCCGCGATGCATGATTGATCGGCACCAGCGCATCGGCTCGGCCCTGCACGATGATCGCCGGCTTGCCATGCAGATTCGCGTTCACGCGAATGGCCTCGACGCTGTTGGTCAGCGCGCCGTTCGTCCACAGCGTACGCAGGCAGGAGGCGCCCGCGTAACTGCCGTCGGGGGTCGCCAGCCGGTGGTCCGCCGCTCCGCCGCCCGAGTTGAAGACGAGGTTGATGCCGTTGGTCGGCGGCACCCCGTTGCCATTGCCGAACACCGTGAGCATCGGCGACACGGCCGGTGTCACGCCCGCTGTTCCGGTTGCGCTCGTCGTGCCGAAGCTGAAGTCGCAAAGGTTAGCGGTGACGCTCGCTTTCGCATACGCGTTCGCGTAAGTCACGGCAACGGCCGGCACCGCTTGCGAGTCCCACATCGGCGCTTGCAGCAGATCGGAGTCGGTCTGGTAGCCGTTCTGATGCAGCAGCGCGAGCGCGTTGATCGCCTGGGTCGTCACGTTCCCGCCCGCGATCACGCCGGCGCTTGCCAGCGACGCGCACCGTGCGGTGCGAATCGCCGTGGTCGTGGCGAGTGGCAATGCCGTCAGATACGGCGCGCCGGCCGCGGCGGGCGCGAGCGCCGCGCACGGTTGGAGCTGGTTGGCGAGCGTCATGTAGTCAGCGAGCGGCTTGCCGAATGCACCGACGGGCACGCCGCCCTGAGCCACCGACACCTGCGCGGGCAAACGCAAATTGATCTGCGGCTCGCCGACGACGACCGCGGTGATCCAGCCGGACGTGTCCTGTTCCGCCGCCGCGAGCGACGCGCCGCCGCCATTACTCACCGATGCCGCGATCGTGGTGATGCTGCCGCCCGCGTAACGCACCGTGCGGGTCGACCCGTTGAGCGCGCCATATGAATCGTTGAGCGCCCAATACGCGAACTGGATCGCCTCCAACGTATCGTTGCCCCAATCCTTCTCGGGATTCTGCTGCGAGTGCGCATGCTTGAACGCGTAGCGATTCGGAAACTGGCTGTTGTAAGTCGCGAGATCGGTGTTGCCCAGGTTGGCCGTGAAGAAGCTGGCCTTGCCCGCGGCGGCGGCATCCTGCAAGGTGCCGTCGATCAGTGTGACCCGATTGGTCGACAGTTCATGCGCGCCGTTGCCACTGCCTTTGTCGGTGTACGCCACCGCGCAACCGCGCTTGAGCCCCCACTCGCCGGCCGCCGAAATCGCGCCGTACACGCCGCGTGAACCGGACGACGTCGCCGTAACAATGCACGGCTGATCCGGATTGAAGCTCGCTGGTATCTGCACCAGCATGGTGACGTTCTGCGTGCCGCTGCCGTCGTCGGCGTAAGCCAGATATTCCTTGCCGGCGATCTTGCCTTCGCCGAGCGTGTCGTTGCCGTTCAGATCGACGTTCGGCCCCCAGAAGCGTCCATAGCCGCCGTTCGCCGTCATGTCGACGAGCGCGCGATAGTTCGACCAGATGGCGAGGCGGCGCAGTTCGGCCGCGGTAGGTTGCGCGGCGTTGGCAATGGCCGGCGCCGTGGCCGACCCAAGCCCGGTTTTGCCGAGGCCCGCGGTAAGCAAGTCGTCGGTATTGCCGTCGTACGCCTGCATTTTTACCGAGGAGGCGGTAATGAAACCCGGTAGCGTGTTCGCTTGCGGCGGCGAATTATCGTCATTGCCGCCGTGGCAGGCAGCCAGTACGACTGACATGGCCAACATGATCGCCAGGGTTCGCACCACCGGCACTGGTTGTTGCGCGGGTTCGACTCTGAGAGTGGACTTCACGTTTTTCGTCTCCGATATTTGCTAATACCGTTGTGAATGCAACGGCACCCAAATTGCTGCGTGCTGTCCAATGGATCGCGACGCTTCGGATACCGACGCATCGCTAGCCTGCATTGACCTTTCAATGGAGTCAATAGAACGTCATGTCCTCGCATAACGAAAGTCAGGATCCGGGCGACGTCCCAGCCGCCATCCCAACCCAACCTTCACGCCGCCGCTTTCTTCAATCTGCTGCCGCTGCCGCCACGGTCGGGGCGGCACCGCATCTGCGCGCGCAAACCCAAACCCCAACCGCGCCGCCGGCTCAGGTTCAGCAAGCCGTGCCGTCGCGTCCGGTCACGCTGACCGTGAATGGCCGCGCATACACGCTGCAACTCGAACCGCGCGTGACCTTGCTCGATGCATTAAGGGAATACGCGGGCCTGATGGGCACGAAGAAAGGCTGCGATCGCGGTCAGTGCGGCGCATGCACGGTGCTCGCCGACGGCCGCCGCATCAACTCATGCCTGACGCTTGCCGTGATGCATGAAGGCGAGAACATCACGACGGTCGAAGGGCTCGCTACCAACGGCGTATTGAGTCCAATACAGCGCGCCTTCATCGAACACGATGCCTTTCAATGCGGTTACTGTACGCCCGGGCAGTTGTGTTCCGCGACTGCCCTTCTGAACGAATTCCGCAACGGCACCGCCAGCACCGTCACGGCCGATGTCCGCAGCCGCCCCGCCCAACTTTCCGACGACGAAATCCGCGAGCGCATGAGCGGCAACATTTGCCGCTGCGGCGCCTACGCGAATATCGTGGCCGCTGTACGCGCAGTGCACGAAGGCGGCGGACCCGTCAGCGGCAACGACAACCCCAACGCATGACGGAGCGAACGCATGGATGCGATCTCTTATGAACGCGCCGGCGATGTCGCCGGCGCAGTGCGAGCGGCGCAGCAGCCGGGGGCGGTGTTCATCGGTGGCGGCACCAATCTGCTCGATCTGATGAAGGGCGGCGTAGCGCGGCCGATGCGGCTGATCGATATCACGCATATCAGCGGACTCGATACGGTCACGACGCTGCCTGATGGCGGCATCCGGCTCGGCGCACTGGTGCGCAATAGCGATGCGGCCAACCACGCGCTGGTGCGCGAGCAATACCCGTTGCTCTCGCAAGCATTTCTGGCGGGCGCGTCGTCGCAACTGCGCAATATGGCGACTGTCGGCGGCAATCTGCTGCAACGCACGCGTTGCGGCTATTTCTACGACACCGCCTTTACGCAGTGCAACAAGCGCATGCCGGGCAGCGGTTGCGCTGCGCTTGACGGCCACAATCGCACGCATGCGATTCTCGGCGCGAGTCCGCAATGCATCGCCGTGAATCCGTCGGATATGAGCGTGGCCCTTGCCGCACTCGATGCCGTGGTGCGCGTAAGCGGCCCCGCCGGCGAGCGGACCATTGCGTTCGCCGACTTTCACCGGCTTCCCGGTGACCGGCCCGATGTCGATACCACTCTGCAACCCGGCGAACTGATCACTGCCGTCGATCTGCCGCCGCCGCTCTTCAGCGCGAACTCCCATTATCTGAAAGTGCGTGACCGCGCCAGTTACGCATTCGCGCTGGTCTCGGTTGCCGCCGCCTTGCAGATGGACGGCGGCCGCGTGAAGACCGCGCGCATCGCGTTGGGCGGCGTCGCGCATAAACCGTGGCGCGCGAGCGTCGCGGAACAGATGCTCAACGGTCAGCCGCTCACGCAAGCGACACTGAGCAATGCCGCCGCGGCGGCATTACGCGAAGCGCGGCCGCAACACGACAATCGTTTCAAGGTGCAACTCGCGCAACGCGCGATCGTGCGCGCCGTCAACCAGGCCGCTGGCCGCGCGGGAGGTGTCGCATGAATCTGATCGGTCAACCCGTGGACCGCACCGACGGTCTGCTCAAAGTCACCGGCGAAGCGCGCTACGCCGCCGAATTTCCCGAAGCGCGTCTCGCACATGCGGTGCTCGTCACCAGCACGATTGCGAGCGGCACCATCGCCTCGATCGATGCGAGCCGCTCGCAGTCGCTGCCTGGCGTGCTGCTCGTGATGACGTATCAGAACGCGCCGCGTCTGCCGAACGGCGGCAAGCCCGCGTTGGCGCCGCCCGCCGGACGACGCCTGTCGCTGCTGCAGGACAATCGGATTCACTACAGCAACGAACCGGTCGCCGTGGTGGTGGCCGACACGCTCGAACACGCCACCGACGCCGCCCGTCAATTGCGCATCACGTATCAGAGCAGCGCCGCGACCGTGGACTTCACGCGAGCCAAGCCGAACGCGCATGCGCCTGACAGACCGCAAGGCCGGCAGACCGATACGCAACGCGGCAGCTTCGACGACGGCTTGCACAGCGGCGCGGTGCACGTGGACGCGACGTACACCACGCCGATCGAACATCACAATCCGATGGAGCCGCACGCGACGATGGCGCGCTGGGACGGTCCGCAACTCACGCTCTACGATTCGACGCAAGGCGTCAGCAGCGCGGCACAGGCTATCGCGAAGACGTTCGGCATGTCGCCGTCGGACGTGCGGGTGATTTCGCCGTTCGTGGGCGGCGGTTTCGGTTGCAAGGGCTCGTCGTGGTCGCATGTGTCGTTGTGCGCGATGGCGGCGAAACAGACCGGCCGCCCCGTGCGGCTCGTCCTCGAACGGCCGCAGATGTTCGGGCCGGTCGGCGCGCGGCCGCGCACCGAACAGCACTTCGTGCTCGCCGCCCGCCACGACGGTACGCTGACCGCGATGCGCCACGACAGCGTCTCGAACACCTCGGTGATCGAAGATTGGACGGAGACGTGCTGCATGGTCACGCGCATGCTGTACGCGGTGCCGAACCAGGTGACCACGCACCGCATCGTGCCGCTCAACCTCGGCACGCCCACCTTCATGCGCGCGCCGGGCGAAACGACCGGCTCGTTCGCGCTCGAATCGGCCATGGACGAACTCGCCGCGGCCTTGAAGATGGACCCGCTCGCGCTGCGCATCAGGAATTACGCCGAGGCCGATCCACAGGAAAACAAGCCGTGGTCGGGCAAGTCCCTGCGCGAGTGTTATCAGATCGGCGCCGAAAAATTCGGCTGGTCGCGGCGCACGCCCGCGCCTCGTTCGATGCGTGAGGGCGGCACGCTGATCGGCATGGGCATGGCGACCGCGACCTATCCGGCCAATCGCAGCGAAGCCAGCGCGATTGCGCGAATCTTGCCGGACGGCACCGCGATGGTCGCGTCCGGCACGCAGGATATCGGCACCGGCACTTACACCGTCATGACCCAGGTGGCCGCCGACGCGCTCGGCTTCGCGCCGGAAAATATTCACTTCGCGCTCGGCGATTCATCGCTGCCCAGAGCGCCCGTGTCGGGCGGATCGCAATCGGCGGCGAGCGTCTCGCCGGCCGTGCGCGACGCGGCGAGCCAGGCGCGCAGCCAGTTGATCGCGCTGGCACTCGCCGATCAGGCATCGCCCGTGCACGGCATCGCGCTCGACGACATCACCGTGGAAAACGGCTGGGTGATGAGCCGCTCGGAACCGGGCAAGCGCGATCCGGCGGCGGCGATCATCGCGCGCTCGGGCGGCAAGCCGATCGAGGCGAGTGCAACCGTCAAGCCCGGCGACGAAAAGCAGAAGTACTCGTTTCACTCGTTCGGCGCGGTGTTCGCGGAGGTGCATGTCGATGCCGATCTCGGCACGATTCGCGTGGCGCGCGTGGTCGGCGTGTACGACGTGGGGCGCGTGCTCAACCAGAAGACGGCGCGCAGCCAGTTGATGGGCGGCATCGTGTGGGGCATCGGGGCGGCGCTACAGGAAGAGACCTCGCTCGATACGCGCTATGGCCGCTTCACCAACGCGAATCTCGCCGAGTATCACGTGCCGGTGAATGCCGATATCGGTTCGCTCGACATCACCTTTATCGACCGGCCGGATCCCTATATCAACTCGCTCGGGGTGCGAGGTATCGGCGAGATCGGCATTACCGGCGTGCCGGCGGCGATCGCCAACGCTGTCTATCACGCCACCGGCGTGCGCGTGCGCGATTTGCCCGTCACGCTCGATAAGCTGATGGGGGCGATGCAGGTTTGATGGAGGCGCTTTTGCGGGCCGCGGCGCGAATCGAGGCGGCAAGCGCGGTGCTTTGATATTGGCGCTTGCCTGTGGCCGCGTTGCATCGCACAATCGACCTCATCCCTTCTACCGGTGCCCGCCCATGGCCTACGCCTCACTCGCCACTGGCGTGTTACTTGCCGCCGGGTTCGGGTCGCGCTTCGACCCGGACGGCCTGCACAATAAACTGTTGGCACGTATGCCCGACGGCACGCCGGTGGCGCATGAAGCCGCGCATCGGCTGCTGCGGGTCGTGACGCGGGTGGTCGCCGTGGTGCGGCCGGGTTCGGACGCGCTCGCGCGACTGCTCAACGACGCCGGCTGCGACGTGGTGTTCGCGGCGGACGCCGAACGCGGCATGGGTGCTAGCCTCGCCGCCGGCGTCGAGGCTAGCGCGGAGGCCGAGGGCTGGATCGTCGCGCTCGCCGACATGCCGCGCATCGCCACGACCACGATCGAAGGCGTGGCCCGCGCACTGGACGGTGGCGCTTCGCTGGTCGCGCCGTTTTACCAGGGACAGCGCGGGCATCCGGTCGGCTTCGGCATCGAGCACCGCGACGCGCTGCTGGCTCTCGACGGCGATACGGGCGCTAAATCCTTGTTCATGTCGCAGCAGGTGACGCGGCTCGATGTCGACGATCCGGGGATTTTGCGCGACGTCGATACGCCTGAGGATTTGCGCAAGCTGTAGGCCGGTTGATTGCGCGAGGGTCGAAGTGCAGCGTGGTGATGAAGTGAGCTATGCGGCCGACTATCCGGCGGGTAGCGGGCCGCTTGAAATATCGGCCTATCGGTTAGGTGGTAGCTCGAACACAAGGCAGGTTGTCGTGGCATGGGCGTAAAGCGTGCCGTCGGGGCCGACCAGACGCGCTTCCGCAGTCGCCAGTTGACGGCCGCAGTGGATGACTTTGCCCTCGGCGCGGACACGCTGCAGGCGCGGTGTCACCGCTTTCACGTAGTTCACGCTCAGTTCGGCGGTCGTATAGCCGCGCCCAGGCGGCATCATCGTGTGCACCGAGCAGCCAAGCGCGGAGTCGAGCAGCGTCGCCATCCAGCCGCCGTGAACCGTGCCCAACGGATTCAGATGCTGGGCGAGTGGCGTGCCCTGGAACACCGCGTGTCCCGCAGCGACTTCCATGAGGGTGAAGTCGAGCGTCTTTGCGATCGCGGCGTAGGGCAATTCGCCCGCGACAATCGCTTGCAATATTTCCAGTCCCGACTTGCCCGCGATCTGCTCCGGACTCGCCAGACCAGGTCCCGGCCCAGCATTGATTTTGACAAGCACGTCCCGTTCTTCTGCAATCCAGCGTTCAAGGGTTTGTTCTTCGTTAGCCAATGCAGGTGTCCCCGGTGAATGAAAAGAGAGTGAGGGCGCCAATTACATCATCAATCGGCGACGGCTGCTGCTTGCTTTATCGGGCGTAATGCTGTGGGCGCCGCTTTGGCGAATGTTGGAAGGTTTGGTTTGCAGAAAGTCGATCGGCCAATGGCCGCTATCGGGCTTGGTTCGATCATGAAGCGCCGTTGGCCGTGACTCGGTCTCAATAGGAGCGCGCTACGGTCGCGGATTCCGTTTCCTGCAGTGACACGCTTGATCTGGGCTGGCATTCAGGCGCATACTGTATATCCATACAGTATTTCAGTCCGCACGGTTTGATGCGTTCAGCTACGCAGAACCGCGGCGCGTCCGCATGAAACGCATTGCTATCGAACCGTCTTTTGCCGCCTGGCGCCATGCGGCGCGGGAACTGCTGCGGCAAGGCGTCGAGCCGGAGCGGATCGAGTGGGTTGAATGCGATCCGTGTGATTCGGCCGGCTCGGATAGCGGCAACGCAAGCGCTCAACAAGGTTCCGCCACCGCTCAGGCAACTCCCACGCCCGCGATTCCGCGTGAGCTGCTCGCGTGGCTGAAAACGGCGGCCTGCTATTACGCGCCGGACCGTTGGCCGCTGCTCTATCGCATCCTGTGGCGTTGGACACACGGCGAACGCCACGTCCTCGATCCGCAAGACGTCGACGGCGCGTTGCTCGATCAGCGCATCCAGTCGGTCGAGCATGAAATCAGTGATCTGGTGGCGCTCACCCTGTTCAGGCGACGCGATCCGTCCATGGGACCGCCGGAATTCGTCGGCTGGTACGAGCCGCATCATGATCTGCTGGCGCAGGCCGCCGAGCGTTTTGCCGAACGCATGGGCGATTCCACGTGGATGCTGGCGACGCCGCAAGGCGCGGTGTTCTGGAACGGCATGCTGCTGCAAATCGGCCGGCCGGCGACGGAAGAAAACGGGCACGTCACGCACGTTTTGCCGGCCGGTCAGTTGAACGGGCCAGCCACGCCAGCATTGCCGCCGGGCCAGCGGAAAGGCCCGACTACTCCGACATTGCCGAAGAGCCAGCCGAACGGGCCGACTGCTCCGACATTGCCGCCGAGCCAGCGGAACGGCCCAACCACGCCGACATTACCGCCGAGCCAGCGGAGCGAGCCGACCACTCCGACATTGCCCCGCGCCGCCATGGCTGGCGAAGCCACGACCAGTGAACCCACCGAGGCCCTCTGGCTCGCCTACTACGCCAGCGTATTCAACGGCGCGCCGGCACCCGTGCCGCTGCGTTACTGGAAAACACCCCCCGCTGGTCCGCCGCTCCCCGCGCGACTCGCGCGCGAACGGAGCCGTCTCGGCGCGCAGAGTGGCACTGTCACCATTCCTGAGACACCGCCGCTCGAATATTCGGCGGTGACGCCACCCTTGCGCGAGCCCACCGGCCCGCTGCCCACCTGCCGACGCTGCGCGTTGTGGCGCAACGCGAAGCAGGCCGTCGCGGGCGCCGGTCCGGCTCGGGCCGCGCTCATGGTGGTCGGCGAACAACCCGGCGAGCATGAGAACCAGCACGGTGTGCCCTTCACGGGCCCCGCCGGTCAACTGCTCGACACGGTGCTCGTGCGCGCCGGCCTCGAACGCTCGGCGCTCTATCTGACCTATGCCGTCAAGCATTACAAGTGGGAAACGCTGGAACAGCGGCGCGTCCATCGCACACCCGCGCGGCGCGAGGTCGAGGCTTGCCAGTACTGGCTGGACCACGAGCTCGCGCAGGTCGCGCCGCGCGTTGTCGTTACGCTTGGCGCGACGGCGCTGAAGGCGTTGACGGGCGCGCACGTCAATCTGTCGGAGTATCTGGGGCAGACCATCGATCACGGCGGCCGGCTGATCGTGCCGACGTGGCATCCGTCGTATGCGCTGAAAATGGCCGATGGACGGTTGCGCGAGGATATCGTCGCGGGCATCGTGGCGGCGTTCAGGCACGCGGCAGGGTTGGCGGCGGAAGGGGCGTAGCTTTTTTACCCAGAAGGGCTCGACGCTCACCAGCTGAGAAATACCGATAGCCGCTCACATGTGAGCGGCTATGAGGTTTTATCGCTCAGCTGTGTGCGCTAACCTGAGCAGACCCGCTCCCGAATCGGAAGAACTTTAAGGCCGGCTCGAGCGCTTCGGCGCAGGTGAGACCCGGTGCCATTTTTGCGTCCGACAGCCGTGGGACCGAGACAACCACGTGCCTTCAGCCTCGGCAAAGGTGAGCCAATTCAGGAAGCCTTCGTCACACCACGGTGAGCCTCTACAGGACCCGCTACCCGCCGGGCCCCTCAGGCACGCGGCTTGCGCCCCAAAAACCCGCCGCGCAAGCCGCGACGATTCCGCCTAAGCTGATGTGACGCCGCATTTTTCCAAGCATCGGCGTGACGCTCTAGCCTCTACCCGCTTCGTCTACGGCCCGCGCGTCGCGAACCAACACACGCCCCATGAGCGAAACCAGCCCACGCCTTTTCATTGTCTCGCCCCATTTCGACGACGCCGTCTTCAGTTGCGGCGCATTGCTCGCCGCCCATCCCGACGCCGCGGTCTGCACGGTATTCGCCGCGCCGCCCGAGCACACGATGCATACCGAATGGGATAAAAAGTCGGGCTTCACGGACGCCCATCAGGCCATGCACGAACGCACGCTCGAAGACAATCGCGCACTCGAAGTGCTCGACGCGATTCCGCTGCGCATGCCGTTTCGCGACAGCCAGTACCTGGACTCGCCCTCGATCAGCAAAATGGCGGCAGCGCTCGAAGAAACCATCTACCGCACCACGGCCAACACGTTGCTCATGCCGCTCGGCCTGCATCACGACGATCACGTGCGAGTGTTCGAAGCCTGTTGTGAAATCCTGCCGCGCCTGTCGCATCTCACCTGGTTCGGCTACGAGGAAGCAATTCACCGGCGCACGCCCGGCGTGGTGCAGGCGCGGCTCGCCGATCTCGCGCAGCGCGGCATCGTCGCGACGCCGGCGAGTCCGAGCGCCGGCCACACCATCGACGCGCAGCGCCGCGCGCAACTCAAACGCGAGGCGGTCTATGCTTATGAGAGCCAGTTGCGCGCATTCGGCGCGGGCAATTACGACGACGTCTTCGCGACCGAGCGTTACTGGCAACTCAGCGTGGGCCGTCGCGTGAAAAAGTAGGAGACGCGGTGTGCCGGAAAGGCCTACGCTTGAAGAGAACGGCCGGCGCGAGTTCGACGCCGTCGCCGCCCCGGCCTCTTCTCCCCTCAAAGGTGCTGCCATGAGCTACGACATGCATACCAGTCCGATTCCCGACCCCAACGCCGATCCGAATCGCGACCCCGAAGCCGATCCGCTAGTGCCGCCGTCGCCTGGCCATCACACCGAGGAACCGCAGCGCCCCGATGGGCCGCCGGACAAAGACCCGGTGTGACCGCGTTGCGCGGCCAGCCACCGGAAGCGCGAATCAGCGCATCAGTTCGGTAAAGCCTTGCAACAGACGGTCGATGTCGGCGGCGTGAATGTTGCCCATCGTCGAGATGCGGAACAGTTCGGCCGACAAACCGCCTTGCCCCGCATAGATGACGAAGCCGCGCGCCTTCAGCGCGTCGTGCAGTTGCGGATACGCAATGCCTTGCGGCAAGCGGTACGCGCGCAACACCACCGACGACTCTTCCGGCGCCAGCACGCTGCCGATGCCGCGCTCGGCAAGGCCCGCCCGCACCTGTTCAGCAAGCGCCGCGTAGCGTGCGTGACGCGCGCGCCAGCCGCCTTCGTCGGCGAGTTCGCGCAGTGCTTCGACGAGCGCGTAATACGCATGCACCGACGGCGTAAACGGCGTGTTGCGCTGGTCCTGCAACTTCGCGAGACGGCCGAGATCCAGGTAATACGTGCGGCTCGCCGCCTGCGCGAGCGCCGCGCGGCGCACCAGCACGAACGACGCGCCCGGCACGCCATGCAGACATTTGTTCGCCGTGGTGGCCACCGCGTCGAGCGAAGTATCGGCGAAATCGATCGTTTCCGCGCCGAAGCTGCTCACGCCGTCCACCAGCAGACGCAGTCCGCGCGCGCGGCACAATGCGCCGAGCGCGGCCAGATCGTTTAGACGGCCGGTGGTGGTTTCGTGATGAATCACGGCGACGTGCGTGAACGCTTTGTCCGCGTCGAGGCGTTCGGCGATCTTCGCGAGATCGGGCGCCTGCATCCAGTCGTGCTTCAGCGATTCATGCGCGATGCCGTACTGCGCGGCGATCTGCGAAATACGCTCGCCATACACGCCGTTTTCCACCACGAGCAGTTTGCCGTTCTGCGGCACCAGCGCGGCGGTCATGCTTTCGACAGCCGCCGTGCCGGAGCCGGTCATCAACACGGCCTGCCATTCGCTGGCATCAAGGCCGTACAGATCGACGAGGCGCGTGCGGGCCTCTTCCTGCAGATCGAAAAACTCGCTTTCGCGGTGGCACAGATCCGTCTGCAACAGGCTGTTGCGAACGCGCTCGGTGAGCGTCACCGGACCGGGATTGAGCAGCAGCATGAGCGTTCCTTGAGTTTATGCGGCGCCGATGTGGCGCATCAGACGCGTCTTCACATCGGGCGGCGTGATGGTGGGACGCGGCAGCCCGTCGGGCGTGCCGCGGCGAATGGCCAGACGCACGAAACGCGGGCCGTCGAGCGGCGGCGCTTCGAACAGGGCGTCGATCACGTTCACGTCGTCGCTTTCGACCGCCGACGCATAACCGCACGCCGCGGCCACGCCCGCAAACGAAATCTGCGACGACACCGTCGCCTGACCGCCGGTCGAATCGTGCGCGCCGTTATCGAGCAGCACGTGCGTGAGATTCGACGGACCGTACGCGCCGAGGGTGGCGAACGCGCCCATGCGCATCAGCGCGGCGCCGTCGCCGTCAAGCGCGACCACGTGCAGATCGGGACGCGACAACGCAAGACCCAGCGCGAACGGCGTCACGCAACCCATCGAGCCGACCATGTACAACTGGTTCGGACGATCGTCGATCGCGTAGAGTTCGCGCCCGCAAAAGCCGGTCGACGCGAGCACCACCGTCGATTCAAGCGGCGTGTGCGCGATCACCTTGTTCAGAGCATCGTGACGCGAAGCCAGTTCGCTCGCCGCCACATTCGTGAACTGCGATTGCGGCGCGACGGGCGCGCGGCGTTCGTTGGCGCCGCTGTCCTTCAGCTCGTACGGCGCCACGCTGCCCTTCTGCATCACGAGCGCGTACGGGCGGCCGGTTTCATCCATATGCGCGATGGCGCGATCGAGCGCCGGGCCAATGGCGTCGGCTTCGGTCGGGAAGGTTTCCCACGGAATTTCCATGGTGTCGAGCATCGCGGGCGTGACCGGGCCCATCAGCGCGTGCTGCGGTTCGTCGGCGACGCCGGGCTGGCCGCGCCACGTGACGATCAGCAGTTGCGGCAAACGGAAGGTCCACGTGAGCGAGGTTAACGGGCTGACGGCGTTGCCGAGCCCGGAGTTCTGCATCATGGTGATGCCGCGCCGGCCGTTTTGCGCGCCGAGCGTGACGCCCGCGATCAACGCAACGGCGTCGCCTTCATTGGCCGCCGACACGTAATGCAGCGATTCGTCCTGCAACACGTAGTTGATGAACGGCGTCAGATACGAGCACGGCACGCCCGCATACCAGTCGAAGCCGCGCTCGCGCGCCGCCTCGACGAACTGTGCTGCCTCGATCATTGCGCGGCTCCGCTGGCTGCGTTCGTCGCGCCGTTGGCCGCCCCTTTATCCGCCGCACCGACAGCGGCCGCGAACGGCGCTTGCGCATGCGCGAAGTCGCCCGCGCGGCGGAAGTCTTCCAGGTCGTTCACGCCGCGCCAGTGGCCGTGCACGTACTGCACTTCGATCGATTCGCCCGCTTCGATCAGCGCATTCAGCAACGCGGGCATATCGAGCGACGCGAAATCCGCGCGCGCCTGCAACTGCTTCATCACAGCCTGCAAACGTCCACGGCCTTCACCGCGCACGTTCAGCAAACCGACCCAGCGGCCATGCGGTGTTTGCGACGCGATCGCCGAGGATGCATCCTGCCCGCTCGACACATGACGCAGCACGACCTTATTGCCGAACAAACCACGGTCGTCGGCGGTCGAACACCATGCGAAGTCACGCACGCTGGCGTTTTCCGCGTCGGTCAACGACGAATCGACCACCACGCTGAACGCCGCTTCGCTCTCCACCAGATCGCGCAGGATGTAGCTGCGGAACAGCAGGTCGCCATACGACACCACCGTGTCGCCGGCCAGCTTGTCGACCGCGCAGGCGAGCGACGCGAGTTCACCGGTTTGCGCATGCTGTTCGTTGACGACGAGCTTGATGCCGGCCGTGTCGATCGCATCGGCGCGATAGCCGCCGACCACGGTAATGTCGTTCACGCCCTGCTTCTTGAACGCATCGACGAGCCAGCGCAGCAGCGGCTTGCCGGCGATCGGCAGCATCACTTTCGGACGGTCTTCTGTGACGGCTTCGAGGCCCTTGCCGCGACTTGCCGCGAGCACGACCGCGGCACCGGCCGCACGGCCGCTCGAGAGATAACGGTCTTCCGCTTCCGAGTATTCGTCGGCGTCTTGCAGGCGGAAAATTTCGTTGACGGCGGCAATGCTGTCTTCCACGTTGACGAGCGTTTCGCTCGTGTGGATTTCCTTGGCGACGGCTTGCATCGCCGAAGTCGCCGCGCGGATCAGATGGTTCGCCCAGATCACCGTGCTGATGCCGGCTTCGCGGAACACTTCGGTCGGCGTGCTGTAGTACTTGGTCGGCACGATCACGAGCGGGCCGCGGCCGGCCCATTCGCGCGCGAACTCGAGAATTTCGTCGGGACGCGACAGCTTGCTGTGAATCAGGATCGCGTCCGCGCCGGCCTGGCGATAAGCTTCCGCGCGACGCAGCGCTTCGTCCATGCCCCAGCCGGCGATCAACGCTTCAACCCGCGCGACGATCGAAAAGTTCTCGTCGGACTGCGAGTCTTTACCGGCCTTGATCTTGCCGCAGAACTCGTCCATATCGGCGAGCGGTTGCGCTTCGCCGTTGATGAAACTGTTGGTCTTGGGGAACTGCTTGTCTTCGATACACACGCCGGCAATGCCGCGCTGTTCGAGCTTGCGCACGAGGCGGCGCACATTGTTGAAGTTGCCGTAGCCGGTATCGCCGTCGAGCAGGATCGGCAGATCGCTGGCGTCGGCCATGAATTCGAGCGTGTCGACCACTTGCGTCCAGCTTGCTTCGTTGTTGTCGCGCACGCCGTATTGCGCGGAGATCGCAAGGCCCGAACCCCAGATGGCCTTGAAACCGGCTTCGCGGACGATGCGGGCGGACAGGCCGTTATGGGCCTCCATCATGAATTCGAGTTCGTTGCTGACGAGCATCTGGCGCAGGCGCGCGCTACGGGAAGCGGAGACGAAAGCGGGTTCGCGGGCGTTCATTTTATGTACTCCTGGTGGCGGGCTTATTGATGCTCTTTTATTGCCCGACTGGCGTCTGGAAAATGGCGACTATAGCGGAATTTTTATTTATTCGTCTTTTGCGTGACAGCGGCTTTCTCCATTTGCGGATAAGTGGAAAAATGTGTCGTTTTTTGCAACCCGCCAATGCGATAAACCACTTGGAATTTATTGGCGTTTTGTGGAATCCTGACGCAACTGCGTCACCACGCCATGATGAGCGGCGCATCCGCTCGTTTTTGTCATCAGGCGATTGTGGCGATGTCGAGATTTTAATATCCCATTTTATTTACAAAAACTTAACGCTTAATATCGATTTGCCAATAACCACCATTTTCACACTGGCAATAGAGGAAAAGCCCGATTGAATCAACATGGAATAATCGAGCCAATGTGAACGCAGCATAAAAACGTCTTCACGAAGAAAAAAATCTATTTAGTCAGACGAATAAAAATATTTGATAGCGGGTTTCCCCTGCCCTGCGCAGCAACTGCCGCCGCGCCGTAAACACAGTCAGCGACAAGCCACTCGCCGCAAGCGAACCCAATCCCTGACCGACCACTGTGCGAAAGCAGAAACCGCTATGACTCTGAACAAAAAACTGGCCTCGATGATCGCCGTGCTCTGGATCGGCCTGATCCTGATCGGCGGCTTCGGCGCATGGCAAAACCGTGCCTCGATGATCTCGGATCGCCGCGATCAATTGAGATCGTTGATCGACCAGGCCAACCACATCGTCGAGCGTTACTACACGCTCGCCCAGCAGCACACGATCACCGAAGAGGAAGCCCGAAAGCAGGCGCTCGACTCCCTCAAGGCGATGCGTTACGGCGCCGACGGCTACATCTCCGTCAACAACTCGCAGTCCGTCATGCTGATGCATCCGTTCAAGCCGGAGATGGTCGGCAAGGACCTGACGCAATTCACCGATCCGGCGGGCAACCATCTGTTCGTCGATATCGTCAACGCGGGCAATCGCGACGGCGGCGGCTTCGTCGACTATCTGTGGGCCAAGCCAGGCAGCGACAAACCCGTGGCCAAGACCAGCTACTCGCGTCACTTCACGCCGTGGGACTGGTATATCGTCACCGGCATGTACATGGACGACGTGCAAAGCGCGTTCTACGCCAATCTGCTGCGCTGGCTCGTCATTACCGTCGCGCTCGGCGCCGTCGCTACCGGCGTCATGCTGCTGGTGCTGCGCAGTATTCGCCGCACGCTCGGCGGCGATCTCGAAGTGGCCGTCGAACATGCGCAGTTGATGGCGCGCGGCGATCTGGCCACGCGCGTGCCGCTCCAGTCGGACTACGCCGGCAGCCTGCTGCATGCGCTTCAGACGATGCAGGCCGGTCTCGTCGAGACGGTGTCGCGCGTGCGTCTCGGCACGGAGAACATCAACATCGGCGCGACCGAAATCGCCGCCGGCAACACGGATCTCTCGCAACGCACGGAAGAACAGGCCGCCGCGCTCGTCGAAACGGCGTCGAGCATGGACCAGATGACGGTCAACGTGAAGCAGAACGCGGACAGCGCGCTGCAGGCCGCGCATCTCGCCGGCCAGGCCGCGGACGTCGCCACGCGCGGCAGCCGCGTGGTGGACGACGTGGTTCGCACGATGGGCGAGATCACCAACAGTTCGCGGCAGATCGGCGACATCATCGGCATGATCGACGGCATTGCTTTCCAGACCAACATCCTGGCGCTCAACGCCGCCGTCGAAGCGGCCCGCGCGGGCGAACAGGGACGCGGCTTCGCGGTGGTCGCCGCCGAAGTGCGCAGCCTCGCGCAACGCTCGGCAACCGCGGCGAAGGAAATCAAGGCGCTGATCGAAACCTCGACGAACACGGTGGAAGCCGGCGCGTCGCTGGTCGCCAACGCCGGTTCGACGATGGGCGAGATCGTGCAGTCGGTGCGTCGCGTGAACGAGATTCTCGAGGAAATCAGCAATGCCTCGCGCGAACAGAGCGCGGGCATCGAGCAGGTCAATCGCGCAGTCGGCGAAATGGATCAGGTCACGCAGCAGAATGCGGCGCTGGTTGAACAGGCCGCGGCCGCGGCGCATTCGCTAAAGGATCAGGTGGGTGTGCTGCGCGAAGCGATTTCGAGCTTCGCGCTGCCGGCTTGAGCGTTTTTTGGCGTCGCCTGACACCAGCAGCGGAAAACAGCAGAAGCAGCACACAAAAAAAGAAGGCGCTCAACAGGCAGGGAGCGCCTCTTTAACACGCCGCGTCGGAGTCGACGCATTAATCGAACGAAACAGCCGCGCGGATTTTTGAAGTCCGCGCGGTTTTTTTACGCCCGCGCGCCTCGGTCTAACTCGGACCACCTCTTCCACGACATCTGGCGTCGGCTTGCTCAGCAAACGCTTACCAAGCGCCAAACCGCAACCAGCTTAAGCCGAATTTGGCATCGCCGAATTCGGCTTAAGGCATTTTCATGCTAACGGCACGCTTACGATGATGGCCGCTTTTCAACGCACGCCGCGCGAGTGCGCTCCACGCCGGAGCCGTCCGCGAGCGCTGTTCCAGAGGCTCGCCGTCATGCTGCTCCACCTCCTCTATCTGCTCGCGATCGTCGCGGAAGCCATGTCCGGCGCGTTCATGGACATGCGTCGCGGCATGGATCGCTTCGGTTTGTGCCTCGTCGGCACCGTCACCGCGCTCGGCGGCGGCACGGTGCGCGATGTCCTGCTCGGTCACTACCCCCTTGCGTGAATCTCGCATCCAGATTACGTTCTTATTACAATCGGAGCGGCGTCGGTTGCCGCGGCGTGCGCGAAGTGGCAGCGCAACTGGCAAAGGCTCTTCGTCACGGTCGATGCGATCGGCCTGATCGCCTTTACGGTAATCGGTTGCGACGCGGCCGCGACGATGGACGTGAGCCCCGCCATTGTCGTGCTGGCCGGCGCGATCACCGGGGTGTGCGGCGGCATGTTGCGCGACGTGCTGTGCAATCAGATGCCGCTGGTGTTGCGTCAGGAGTTGTACGCCAGCATCGCGCTCGGCGCCGGCGCCGCGTATGTGGTCTTGCAAGCCTGCGGCGTGGCGCCGGGGCCGGCTTCGGTCGGCGTGCTCGCAGGCGGTTTCGCGGTGCGCATGCTGGCCGTGCGTTTCCGCTGGCAACTCAAAGTGTTCACCGCCGCCGATTCGGGCGGCGCAAGTTAATCGAGCTGTTCGTTATGCGCATCCAATGATCCAGAAGAAGAAATCGCAGTCGCACGATCCCTACGCGCCCATCGGGAAGCACCCGTTATTGGCCGCGCGCCTGCCGATGTGGCGTTCGAAATTCATCGTTCTGCTGGTGTTCGGCGCGTTCGCCTCGCTCGCGGGACGCGCGTTCTGGGTGCAGGTGGTGAACCAGGACTTCTACGTCGATCAAGGGCAAAAGCGCTATCAGCGCACCATCGAACTCGACGCGACGCGCGGGCGGATCGTCGATCGCAACGGCTCGATGCTCGCTGTCAGCCTCGCAACCTACGAGATCTGGGCTTCGCCCAAGCTGATAGACGAAGCGGCTGTCGCGCCGCTCTCCAGGCTGCTCGATCTGCCGCTCGCGGAACTGCGCCGGCGTCTGAACGGCAACAAGACCTTCGTCCTGCTCAAGCGTCAGGTGGATGCCGAGACCGCTGGGCATCTGTCGAAACTGGGCCTCGCGGGGATCACGCAGATCGCGGATTCGAAGCGCTTTTATCCTGAAGGCGAGTCGGCGGCGCACGTGGTCGGCTTCACGGATATCGAAGACAATGGCCAGGAGGGCGTCGAGCTCGCCGCCAACGAGCAACTGCTCGGCGTGCCGGGCCAGCGCGAAGTGATCCGCGACCGGCTGGGTCGCGTGGTGTCCGAGACGCGGCCGCTCGTGCCCGCGCAAAACGGCGAAACCATCCACCTGACGATCGACCGGCGGATTCAGCAACTCGCCTATGCGCAGCTCAAGGAAGCGATCGCCAGACATCACGCCGAAGCCGGCAGCGTGGTCGTGCTCGACGCGCGCAACGGGGAGATTCTCGCGCTCGCCAACTACCCGAGCTTCGATCCCAACGACCGCGCCCGCCTGACCGGCCGCCAGTTGCGCAATCGCGCGGTGGTCGATACCTTCGAGCCGGGCTCGACGATCAAGCCGGTGGTCGTCGCGCTCTCGATCGACGAGGGCAAGGTGCGGCCGCAGAGTGTGATCGATACCGCGCCCGGCTGGTACAAAATCGGGCCGGCCGTCATTCACGACACCTCGAATCATGGCGTGATGACCGTCGCCGAAGCCGTGCAGAAGTCGAGCAATATCGCGCTCGCCAAGCTCGCGCTGAATCTGCCGGCTGAGAAGATCTGGACCAAGTATCAGGAATACGGGCTCGGTTTGCGCCCGGAGCTGACGTTTCCGGGCGTGGCATCCGGCAAGGTGCGTCCGTACAAACGCTGGCGCCCGATCGAACAGGCGACCATGGCGTACGGCTACGGGCTGTCCACGTCGCTATTGCAGATGGCGCAGGTCTACACGGCCTATGCCGGCGACGGCACGATGCATCGCGTGAGTCTGTTGCGAAACGGAACGGACGCGGCCGCGCCAGCCGGCGACAAGGGCCACGCGGTCACGACGCCGGCCACCGCGCGCGCCATCCGCTCGATGCTGGAAATGGCGACCGGCGTGGGCGGCACGGGCCGCGCGGCGACGGTGGAAGGCTACCGGATCGGCGGCAAGACCGGCACGGCGCGCAAACAGGTCGGCGCGACTTATGCGAAAAACCGCTACCGCGCGCTGTTCGTCGGCATGGCGCCGATGAGCGATCCGCGGCTGATCGTTGCGGTAATGATCGACGATCCGGCGGGCAAGGCGTTTTATGGCGGAACGGTGGCCGGCCCGGTGTTCAGCGGCGTGACGGGTGGAGCGCTGCAGTTGCTGGGTGTGCCGCCGGATGCGCCGGGCACTTGAGCGCGACCTTCAAGCGGCATGCGGAGGCCAAGCTCGCGGTTTCTTTCGCATGCCGTGCGGAAGATTGCCGCGTTGAGTTGCCAGTTGCCAGTTGCGTCCAATGCGTTCATCACGCCCGTCATCCAGTCGCGCCGGTCACGCGAATTCGGTGCGACCTTCAGCTGCTCAGATCAACGTGCCGTTTCCACATCGCCCGCTTTAACCAGGGCTTCGATGCGATTGCGGCCGTTGCGTTTGGCCTGATACATCGCGCGGTCGGCTTCTTCCATCATCGCGCCGCCCAGTTTGGCCGCCTCGGCCGGCGTGCCGCTGATCGTGCACGCCGCCACGCCAATCGACACCGTCAGGACGATGCGCTCGCCATGATCGTCCTGCAAAGCCAGCCGTTCGACCGCCAGCCGCACACGTTCGGCGACGGTCAGCGCGTCGGCCCGGTCGCCTTGCAGCAACGCCGCGAACTCTTCGCCGCCATAACGCGCGACGGTATCGCCGAGGCGCACCTGTTGCCGCACGCAAGCCGCCACCGCCGCCAACGCGCGGTCGCCGGTCTGATGGCCGTAGGTGTCGTTGATCCGCTTGAAGCTGTCGATATCGATGAACAGACACGCCACCGGCACGCCGTAGCGACAGGCGCGCATGATCTCCTCGCGCATCCGCTCGTCGAAATAGCGGCGATTGGCGAGGCCCGTCAACGAATCGGTCATGCCCAGTTGCTTGAGCCGCTCGCGATGCGCGACGTTGTCGAGACTCGCTGTCACGATGCTCGCGAAGCGCTCGAGAATGTCGGTGGCCATGCCCTCGGCGAAACGCGCCGGGTCGTCGCTGCCGAGACAGAGATAGCCGCTCACGGTATCGCCCGCGGCAAGCGGCAGCACGATTGCGCTCGCGGGTGTCAGGCCGGCGCCGAAGAATGCGCGCCGCGCCGAATCGCCCATGCCGTGCAGATTGCCGAGCCAAGGGCGCCCTTCGTCGCACAAGCCTTGCGCGGCAAGTCCGCCTTCTCGCGAGACCAGCAGCTTCGACTGATCGAGTGCGCGCAAGGCGGCCGGCTCGAGCAGTTCGCGCAGCATCGGCGCGCGATCGTCGAGCCAGAGCGTCACGCCCGTCAGCGAAAATTCCCGCGGCAATTGAGTGAACAGCGTGTCGAGAAACGATGCGAAGTCCTGAGCACCGATCAGACGCAACTCGACGTTCTGGAAGCGCCGCAGCGTGCGCTCGTTGTGCTGCACGGTATCGACGAGCGAACGAAGGCGCTCGGAAAGCGGCGTTTGGGCGAGGTTCGTCACGTTATCACGGGCGTGCCCGAAGGCGAAGCGGGGTTGGCGACCCCAATCGCTGTAATAACGGCGGATTTTGCAAGGGCTTGAGGGTCTGATCGCGGCAACTACGCTTTTACGCGATCCGCTTTTTGCGCTCTTAAGTCTGGCTTAATTCTTTGCTGCAACCATGAGGCACAACATCCCCTGTTGAAGCCGCCAGAACATCGGCGGCGCTTTTTCCCCGGATGTCGACAACGCGCCAGAAGATGGGCTGCAGGCCCGCGAAGAAGGAGTCAAACCATGGTTGAAGACACGGTATTCGAGCATCTGCGCGCCATGCCCGGCAACGAGTGGGTCAGCCAGATTCATTCATGCAAGGTCTCGGACCCGCTCCAGCATCCTTGGGGCCGCTCGTACCGGCTCGTCGAATGGACCATGAAGCACACGCCCGAATCGAGCCGCCGGGTGGTGCCCGCCGAGAGCACGCCGTTAGAGATAGCACAGGCTGTCGTGTCGCACGTGCCGGGCCGCCGTTTTTGCCAGGACGGCAACGAATAACACTGCCAAGCGCCGATCGGCCGCCGCGCATTCGACTCCCTAGCCACTCGCGGCGACTGACGCGCAGTAGTCCAACGCATCATCCAGCCGGTCGTTGCCCCAGAACATCTCGTCGCCGACAAAAAACGTCGGCGCGCCAAAAATGCCGCGAGCCGCAGCCGCTGCGGTCTGTTCACGCAAGTGCAGTTTGTTCGCATCGCTTTGCGCTTCGGCGATGATCTCTTCCGCCGGCAAACCGAGCTCATCGAGCGCTTCGCTCATCACCTCCATCGAACCGATATCGCGATCATGCGCGAAGTTCAACTGCATGATCTTGCGGCAGTAGGCGGCGATCCATTCGCGCTGTGCGCCAAGCAGCGCCACGCGCATCGCAAGAAGCGCGGCGCGCGGAAACGTGGTGGGACGCTTCAGGGCAATGCCATATTTGCGGCATTGCCGTTCCATGTCCTTCCACACATACGCGCCCTTCTCCTTCTGAAGCACGAACGGCGAGTTGTCGAAACCGAGGTCGCGAAACACCGGCCCCAGCAGGAACGGACGCCAGTGAATCCGCACGCCTCGCGCCGCGGCCTCCGCTTCGATGCGCATGACGCTGAGGTAGCTGTAGTTGCTGCCGAAGTCGAACCAGAAATCGATTTCAGGTTCATGCGTGGGCACGCGCGTTGCTGTCCCGTTCATCTTTGTTCTCCAGTCATACGTAGGCGGACCGCGCTTATGTCTTGCAAAGCTTAACAGTCGGACAGCGCGCTTATCCCTATGATGGCCCTTCACACCGCTACGTCAGATGCTCATAACATGAAGTATCCCTACGACATTCTCACCGCCGCGTGTCTGTTCATCATCGTGGTTTCCACGTCAATCATGCTCGCGCTGTCCTGAGCGATCTACACCCTTTTCCATGGCGATGAATCCGGGAACACGCTCTACGCGTTCCCGTAAAAAGACGGGATATACTGTACATATATACAGTACTTTCGTCTGAGCAATGCGTCTTCCACCTTTCGAACCTCCCACGCTCGCCGAGCTGCGCGCCTGGTGGCGCACGCGCGACGAGCAGGCCGTCCAGCGGCTCATCCTCGAAATCCAGCGGCAGCGGCTCACGCTGCTGGAACTGCGCAGCCTGATCGACGGCGGCGTCCAGCAGGCGCGCGCCTCGGATCGCACGCTGGTCGAGCGTGGCGAACCGTTGATGACACTGCGCATCAGAATCGCCCAGGAAGTGCTGCGGGTCGGCGAGATCGACGATACGCGGCAAATGAGCCGCGCCGAGCAGGAAAGGCTTGCGGTTCGCACCGAAGGCCAGATGGAATACGCGCGCGAAGGCCGCCTCAGGCGACAACGCCGCAATATCTAGCGCGGACGCAACCTCGCTGCCGCTGCGATTAAGCGAACCCGCGCCGTTCGATCAACGCGTTTGCGTGGCCACGCGCAGACCAAGCGAAATGAACAGCACGCCGATGATCTTGTTCTGCCAGCGCGTCAGCCACGTCAGACGCTTGACGAATTTGCCCAGCGGACGAATCGTCAACACGATCAGCGTCGTATAGAGCGCGCTCATGCCGACAAAAATCAGCCCGAGCGTGGTGAACTGCAGAAACGTGGAACCGTGTTCGGGGCGCACGAACTGCGGCAGAAACGCGAGAAAAAACAGCGCGGTCTTGGGGTTCAATACTTCGGCGGGAATGGCCTGAAAGAATGCTTTCGAGGCGGACACCGGCGCGACGGCCGGCATGTGCGCGCCGGCCTGTTTCTCGCGCAACGCGCGAACGCCCAGATAAACCAGGTAGGCGGCCCCGACGAACTTGACCGCGTTGAAGGCCAGCGCCGAAGTCATCAGCAGCGCCGAGAGGCCGACCGACGCGCCCAGCGTATGAATGAAATCGCCAACCGCAATGCCGAGGCCAGTGAGAATGCCTGCCTTACGGCCGCCATGCACGGTGCGCGTCAACACCAGCAGCACGGCCGGACCCGGAATCAGAAAGAGCCCGAGAACAACCGCAACGAAAGTCCCTAACGTGGATAGGTCAAGCATGTTGTCTCCTTGATGACGCGCTGGTTTCGGCAAACAGGCGCGCGCGTTCAGCGGATGATTGTAGACGAATGGGTGATTTCTGATTGGCGCGCACCGCGCCTGCCGTCCGGCGCATTGCCATGACTCACACGATGAACGCGCGACGAGCGGGCCGGCACAATGCACGCCGCAAATCAGGCGCACAGGCCGTGCGGGGGCGTATCGGAGAGACTGCGTCAGCGGCCGCCAATCCGTTACCATGGCGGGCACGACGCCGCGTGCGGTGCGTACTTTTTATCTACCGAACTCCTCGCCTTGCCCACTTACACCCTGCCCGCGGCGTTGAGCGCGGAACTCGAGATACGCAAGAGCCGATTTATAGCGTACGCGATACCGGTCGCCGACCGCGACGCCGCGATGGCCGAATTGCGGCGCCTGCGCGACGAGCATCCTGCCGCGACGCATGTCTGCTGGGCGCTGTTGGCCGGCGGCCAGTCCGGCATGTCCGACGACGGCGAGCCTTCCGGCACCGCCGGCCGGCCGATTCTCGAAGTGCTGCGGCATCACGATCTGGACGGCGTGCTGGCCGCCGTCGTGCGCTACTACGGCGGCGTGAAGCTCGGCGCCGGCGGCCTCGTGCGCGCGTACACCGATGCGATCGCTTCGGCGCTGCTGGATGCGCCGCGCGTCGAGCGGATCGCGCAGGTCTCGCTGACCGTCGAGGTCAGTTACGCCGACGAGGCGAAAGTGCGCCGATGGATCGATGCCGAAGGCTATGCGCTCGTGGACAGCGCCTACGCGATGCTGGTGAAGATGACGATCCGCTTGCCCATCAACGCGTTGGACGATGCGCAGCGGGCGTTGGTGGATATGACTCAGGGAAAAGCCGGCTTCTCCTGACGGCGTGGCGTGCCTCGCCCCTGGAAGGAACCGGGTGCTCCCTGATTAAGAGATGCCAGGGTCCGGGCCGCTGTTACCATGTCGGCTATTCCCCCGGAATGACTCAATCTAATAGGTAACTGCTCTGACCTCGACCGCCGCTTTTTCCAGCACAGCGCCTGAGTCGCCGCATCGGAGCGCGTCTGTGCCGCAGTCGCTCAATGCCACGCGTTCACCGTTGAGCTCGACCGTGCTCAAGGGATGCGGCACGATCGCGCTGCCGTTGATGCTCTCCGCCTGTTCGTGGTCGTGGTTCGGCCTGAATAGCTCGGCACGCGCGGTAGGGCATCCGACCGGCTGGCTCAGCGTCGCCCCTGCAAGTGACTTCGCCTACATGCCCGCTCGCAGCGGACAAGTTTCGCCCAACCGCATCGAAAACACGGCGATGACGGGCATCGTGCTCAAGAACGACATCAATGAAACCGTGCGCAACGGCATTGTGAAGAGCCTGCGGGTTGCCGGTTTTCATCTCGACGAGGGCAAGCGGGTTCTCAGCGGCAGCATCGAGAAATTCACGGTGGACGACACGCGCTCGCCGGCGTTCTGGACATTGAAAATGCGCTACGTAGTGACCGACGCCGCGACCCAGAAGGTTGTGTTTTCAACCACCAAGACGGTCAAGCAAAAATCGCCGAAGTTCACCAGCAGCACCATCGCCATTGAAGATACGGTCAAGCTGAGCGTCGACGCGTTGATCGGCGATCCGGGGTTTGTCAAAGCGGTGAATTAAACGCACCCTCGACATCGGCCTCACCCGCATCGCTACAATCGCATCAGGGTGTCGCGCGCGCCGTCTTGCCGCGCGGCCCGTCGCAATTGCGTTCTTTCTATGTGCGAGCCGTCATGTCCATTACCGCCTGGCTGTTCTTTCTGCCCGCCTGCTTCGCGATCAATCTCGCGCCCGGGCCCAATAACCTGCTGTCGATCAACGTGGCGGCGCGTCATGGTTTCATGACCGCGTTCGTCGGCGGCACGGGGCGTCTGGTTGCATTCGCGATGATGCTCGTGCTTGCCGCAACCGGTCTCGCTGTCGTGTTGCACGCGTCGGAGTGGTTCTTTCTCGCGATCAAACTGGCTGGCGCCGGTTATCTGATCTGGCTGGCCATTCAGTTGTGGCGCAGCGATGCGCCCACCATCGACACGACGCAGCAGGAAGATGCCTCGCTTGCGCGGGTCGCACGCAGAGAGTTCCTCGTGGCTGCCGGTAACCCGAAAGCCATTCTGGTTTTTACCGCGTTCTTGCCGCAGTTTGTCGATATCGCGAAGCCAATGTTGCCGCAGTTTGCGGTGCTGGGGGCGAGTTTTCTGGTGTTGGAATGGTTCGCTATCGCGTTGTATTCGTGGGCGGGGATGTATCTTGGGAAGTGGTTGGTGCGCGCGAGAGTCAGGCGGTGGTTTAATCGGTGCTGTGGGGGGTTTCTGGCGGCGATTGGGGTGGGGTTTTTGATGGTGAGGCGGGGGTGAGGCGGAAAACTCCTGCCTAATTCGCAGCCGATGATCCGCTGAAATAGTTGAACGCGCCGCTGAAGTCGTTCGTGCGGATCGACTCCTCGCCCATCTTATCGACGATTTTCGTACCGTGCCGAGTCAGCGTGAAGCGCGGGGTGCCGGGTAATTGCGGTGTTGCGACTTCGCTGAAGCCCGACGGCAGAGTATGCGTCGTCCGTGCATTGCCTTGCACGACGCACATAATCGCGGGCGCGGTCAGGAATGACGCAACATGGATTTTCGCGGTCAGTGGTGTACCGGAGCGTGGGGCGACCGGTGCGCCAACGCCCGTCATTGCATCTGCGCCAGCCGGATGCAAGCGATAGAAGTAATAGAACTTGTCCTGAGTAATCACCGGTGCAGCGCCGCACTTGAACCACTCGATGAAATAGCGGCTCGCGTCCAGGTACGCGCGGTGGCTCGGCAACTCGCCGAAGCGCGGATTATAGACCTGCGCGCGCGTGTTGCTGCCGACCGGCGCCACGTACGTTGATTCAGCCCAGTCATTCCACGTGACAATCTGCACCCAATCAACGTTCCCATGAATCGCGGCAAGCCATTCCATCGCCATGCCTGAGAATCCGCTGGTCTCGAACGCACGATAGTTTGTGCCGCTCGGGAGGCCGCGGTAATACGGCGTGACGGGTGCCATGAACAGCTTGCCGGCCAAACTAAGCGCTGTTGCCAGATGGGCAATCGAGCGCTTTAGCGAATCGGGTGAGCCAGCGGCACCGAAATAGAAGTAGCCTTGCGCGGAACGGCAGCGATTCGCAACTTCGCTCGCGACAACAGTGTCGATTTCTGCTTCGCCCGTCGAAGGCACGAAGTGCGGCACGAAATACACGCCCAGCGATTCCGCCTGCACGGCCAATGCTTCGCAACGAGCAGCGTCCTTGCCACCCAATGCATACGACGAGATCACCGGCTTCCCGTCGACCCTCAGTTGCGCCGGAAGACCAGCTATCGTACGCACAATGTCGTCGAGTTCGTCTTGCGCTTTGCCATCAACGGATACGAACAGAGTGAAGCCATTGCCGAATTGTTGCGCGGCACGATACATCGTCAGCACGCGCAAACGATAAAGCGGCTCGTGGCGATTCCAGCCGCCGCAGTTCAGCGCGAAGCCGTCGATGCCACGTTGCTGCGCGTCGCGGAACTCCGCGATGTAATCGTCGATACCCGCTTGCGGGCCTCCGCGCGGCCACGCGACCATGTAATGTGCAAACACCCGCTTGCGTGTCGGCGACGCAGCCGACACGCGCGTGCCGATCAAGGCGGGGGGTAGGCTCAAGCAACCCAGAACCAGCGTCCTACGCTTCATTTCCCCAAACTTCCATCCCGTTTGCCGATCATCGCATGTCGCCGGTTTGCACCAATATCGCCGAGCGTCGCGCCGAGCGCCGAGCGCCGAATCATCATCACCGACAACACCACCACGAGGACCCCAGCGATCACGATGCCAGACAGTGCGCCGATCAGTCCGAAGACATGCGACAACACTGACACGAATAGCAGCGACGCACCGGCCTCAAGCGTCGAAATCGCGACGAACGAGGCGTGGTCCGCGGAGAACACCATCAGCGACAGCACGCGGCAGACGAAGATCAGCGCGGCACCCAGGAGCGCGACGAACATGAAGCCGAACTGCATTGCATAAGAGTTGGGCACAAAAATCGGAAACAGATGAATGCGACATGCGATCCAGCTTGCGGACGAGACCAGTGCGGAGAGGAGCGCAACACCCGCCACTATTACGCGACGCCGTGGCACATTCAGGAGCCCAGCCATGATCTGTTTGAGACCGCCTGTGAGCACGAGCGCCACCCCTTGCCCGCAATTGAACGCGAGGTTATGCACGCTCTTCACGCCGCGATACAGCGATCCTGCCGCCGGCCCGACGATGAACGTAACGATCATGATGTCGGCGTGCTTCGCGCCGGAAAAGATCGCGTTCCCGTACCAACTGCCGAGTATCTCCTTACGGTTGCGCACAAAGAACGCTATGTAATCAAACGTGCGGAAGTTGAATTTTTCTGCTTCCGGACGGAAGAAATCAGAGTGGCGCGGTGGCCCGCGACGCAACGAGTGCAGATAGGCGGCCAGCAGCATCGCGCCATACATTGCCTCGACAAGCAGAAGCAGGTCCGGCAGCCACGCATCGAGCGTGCGCCTGACAACCAGCAGCACGACGATCAACACGCGGCTGAGTGCGGATATCGTCGAAATTGCGCAGATCGTGCCGCTGCGTCCGTAAAAACGCAGCACGCCAAGTGAAAAATGCGATAGTCCATAGCATATCGGTGCGAGGACCATCATTACGCCAAGCTGTGTGCGCGCAAACAGACCGTAATTCGAAAGCAGCGTGCCGACTGTCGCAAACACAACTGTGGAACCGAGCGCACTCAGACAGTCGAGAAAAATAAGCGTCGATATGTGCGAACGCACCCGCTCTACAGTAAAGATGCGAGGCGAGCCGAAATTGAACAGATCGATTGAAACGAAGAAGAATGCAACGAGCGCATACGACTTGCCCAGCCACGCCGCGTCCAGAAAGCGCAACGCGAGCGCCACCGCGACGAAATTGCCGAACGCAGGCAATGCGGACGCAAGCATGACGTAGACGACATCCCGCTTCATGTCAGCCATACGCCTTCAATGCCTCGCAATAGGAGCGGTAGCGTGCCTGCAGGTCTGAATAGCGAAAATGGCGTACCGTTTCGCGCTGGCGTTGCCTCTGCTGAACGCGCCATTGAGGATCTGCCGCCATGCGCGCGATCTTCTCGCTCAATGCATCGACATCGGCCGGCGGCACCAGACTCTCGGAGTCGACCACTTCCGCGACGCCACCTACTTGCGTCGCGATGACCGGAACGCCCACGGCCATCGCTTCGAGCAGCGCACGTGGCATGCCCTCCTGTAGCGAAGGCAGCACGAAGAGGGCATGCTGGCTCACGGTGCAAAGCAGGTCGCCACCATTCAACGCGCCAGTGAATCGCACGGTGTCGCCAAGACCGAGTTGCGCGGCCAGCCGTTCGAGTTCGGCGCGCAGCGCGCCGTCGCCGATAAGCGTAAGTTCAACGTTGATCTCGCGCTCTCGCAGAGCAGCGACGGCGCGCAGCAGGATCCGGTGGCCCTTGCTTTCGTTGTGCATCATCGCGACATTGACGATGCGGAACACGCGAGCGTCAGCAACATGCTCAATGCTCGCCTCACCGCGACGGTCGAACAGCTCGTCAGGCAGATATGCATCGCTAAAGCCAAACGAACGCGCCTGCGCGCGTGGCGGATAAGCCGCCTGCAACGCGCCGGTCGTCACATAGCGCACGCTTCGAGCGCGCTTCGCCGCATGCCGCGTGGCCCAGCAATGCACGCGGCGAGCGACGTGTCGCAGCGGATGGCGCGAGGCCACATCACTGAAATAGTCGGCGGGATCCGCGACGATCTCCGCGGAGAACGGTTTTCCAGTCGCACGGCACAGCAACATCGCAAGGAGCGAAAGGTTGCCGGGAAAACGCAACAGCAGGAGGTCCGCATCGCGAATCACACGCCACGTGCGCCAAAGGAGTCGCGGCAATTGCCTGATTAACGCCTTTACGCCGCGAGGGTTGCCGAGATCGATGAATTGGGTATTCTCGCCTGTAACGAGTTCGCCACACGCGCGATGTACCGGAAACGAGCGGGCCGCGATGCGCACGCACGCAAAACTCTCCGTGAAGCGCGCCGCGAACTTACGATGCCCCATGTGCGGGCTAAATATCTGGTCGCCCACCCGCGAAAAATTACCGTCAATCAAAAGCGTAATTGAGGGCTTGCTTTCCGCTCTGATCAACTCCACCAGCTCCGCATAACAATTTATCGATCGCCTCGCCAGCTGTTGCCAGAACGGCGCGGGATCCAGTCTCAGTTTTTCGATCGAAGCAGCAACTGCGTTGGGGTCGAAGCTCTCTGCATGGAACGCGTATTCTTTCAAACCGAGGTCTCCGTATGCCGCCTGCCCTTTGCGCTCGTAGGCGATGTGAATGCTCGGCAACCCGCCCAGCACGCTTTCGAGGCTACCGTGCAAGCGCACCGACACAACGACCGCTTGCTCGGACTGGATCACATCTCGCAGCAGAGGTGCCGATTCGACTCCAAACACACGTTGATAGAACACATCGTCGCTATTGCCGCGTCCCGCGCTCTGTAGCGCCAGGCTCGAATCCGGCGTCAGTTTGACCAGACGGCGCAACTTCGCGATGTAGGCCTCCGAATACGACTTGCCGCTCAAGTCACGAAACACGAAGTACACCTTGCGTGGCGAGCCCTCCACGGCGCAATCGCTGGCTGCCAGCTTCGGCTCGTGTGGCCGCTTGCTGATTTCCAGTACGACCAGATCACCGATCCGCACTGCATGCCGATGATTCAACTCGACTACGCTCTTATCGTCGCGCAGAAATATCATGTCGACATGCCGGCGGACGAGCCATTTGAGCACGTGGCCCGGTGCCGTTGAAAACGGTCCGACGCTTTGCGGAAGATAGATTCGCGCGCGCGGCCGCCACAACGATGCGCACACGATCTGCAAACCATGCGCTACCAGCGTCTTGCAACCTTCCCGCCACGTGCCGGCGCGCAAATAGCCGCCGCCGACGCCGAAGAACACCGGCGAGCGCCGCAACCACGAATGCGCGAGCGTTCTGGCGACGAACCGACAGAGCGAAATCAACTCGATCTCCGGATCGTCGAGATAGCCGTCGAACGACGCCGGATCCAGACACACGACAACGACACGTTGCCTGAAGCCGGCCTCGCGAATCGCACGCAAGCTCAGCTTGACCAGCAGTCCATCGCCGCTGTTGTGTGAGCTGTACGCGTGCAGTAGATACACCTCAGGCATTTTCATAGCTGTTCATCAGGGATTTGAAGAATTTCTCGGCGTTGAACGCGTGGTCGAACACGTGGCGCGAATTCCTGCCCATGCGGAGGCATTCCTCAATGGATAAAGAGTTGAGCTGCTCGGCGAGGCACGCCCCCGTGAGCTCAAGCAGAATCAGGCCGTTGTAGCCATGAATGACCTGCTCCGGCAACGAACTCTCGCTGGATACGACCAGCACCTTGCCGGCGCGCATTGCTTCGATCGGGACGAGCGCGAGTCCTTCCCAGCGCGACGGAACGACGATCACGTCCATGCTGCGCATCGCGCGCTTCGTCTCTTCGGGATTGACCCAGCCGTAACACGTTATGCGCGGCGCTTCGCTCGGCACCGCCATACCACCGCGCACTGCCGTGCCGAACACGTGCACGTGCAGGTTGCCCTTGAGCAATGGCAATGCGTCGACGAGGATGTCGAACCCTTTCTGATAATCGAGTCGGCCGAAATAGCCGATTTGAATCTGTTGGACCGACTGTGCGGGGACTTTCGTTTCGTCAGCGATTCGTTCACCAACGACGTCCGCCGGGATGCCCGTGTAAACAAGTTCGATCTTTTCAGGCGCGATACCATACCTGCGCGCCGCGCGCACTTCGTCAAACGACATACAGAGAACACGCGCGCAACGCCGCGCCAGCCATTTCTCCACGAGAGCAAAAGCAAACGCTGTCGGGCGCAAGATATCTTTCTTCATGAAGGACCACGCGTGTGGCGTATACAGCACTTTCTCATCGTCGAAGCGACTGAGACGCACGTACACGCCCGGATAAGAGCTATGGCAATGAATGACATCTGCATGTAGCGTCCTGACGACGCTGCGTACCGCGCGTGCGATCGCGGCAAACCTGAGCGGATTGCGGCTCGATCGGTACGACAGGACGCGAATGCCATCTATATCCAACTTCGCCACATCCATGCTGAGCGGATCGCATAGAAGGACAACCTCATGCCCGCGATCGCGCTGCTCGACCATCAGCGCCGTCACATAATTCGCGACGCCACCGATCCATGTTTCAACTACGTGCACTATTCTCATTACGCACCCGGGCGTTTCGATCAGAAACGTGTGATTTGTATTTTCTTGGTTTCAGCAACAACGCCAGCGGTAAGGCGAACAGCACGATCCATCGCATCCCGTAGTAAGCAAGGACGTTCGAATCGAACAGGAAAAACAGGAACGGCAGCGGATAGGACACCACCTTCACGGGCAACCACCGCCAGTTGGTGCCAAGGCCCATCCGGTTGATCCGCGCGATCATCCACGCCACCACGACGAACGAGAGCAGATAGCCAGGCACACCAAAGTTGACAAGGAATTCGCCGGGAATGCCGAATAACAGCGTCGTCTCATCGGACTGGTTGGTCTCGGTTTCGCGAACAATGTCGCTCTTCTCGCGGGCGAAGGTTTCCGGCTTGTCTTTCCAGATTGCCTTCGGGACGATCGCCGCCGCCCCGCCGACAAAGCTACGACCCATGCCAAGCGTGTAGCCAGGCCTCGACACGGAGTCGAGTGCTTGCACCTGCACGTCGAAGCGTGACAAGTCGCGAAACAGAAAAAAGCTAAGCGGCCCCATCGACAATTCCAGCATACGCTGATCCGCGAAGTCCTTAGGAAGGTCATTGATCTTCGAATAGTCGATACCGAACTTGAGCGGAATCATGGCGAGCCCGCCGACAGCGACGCAAATGCCGACGACCTTCGCCGCACGGCTACTGATGCGTGCAACAAACGCGTGATAGATGAGACAGGCGAACAACACGACGAACACTATCCCCTGACGATTACCGAACACGCCAGAGGACAGCCAGCCGAGCACGACAAGTTGAGTGAAAGCCGCGACCGTCACTACGCGAGCGCGCCATGGCCGGAGCATCGCGCAGGCGAAAACCCAGAGCGGCGCCGTATTTGCGAGCGCCTGCACAACGCCGAGTCCTTCCAGCGGATCGTTTTGCGTAACCGACGTTTCGAGACGATCCGCATAGAGCTGCGCAATCTGCCGATAGCCGCCGAGCTTGATATAGATGAAAGCGAGCGCTGCGAGGGCCAGCAGAGCGAACCCATAAACCCAGCGGCTCACGACGACGGCTCTAGGTTGGTCGAGCATCGCAACACGCGCCGAGTGCCTTCTGCGCATGACGACGAACGTGAAGTTCATCGCCCAGATCCCGACGATGTTCAGCATGAACCACGCGATCGTCGCGGGATTCTGCTCGGGCAAAAGCGTCAGATAAATTTCGTCACGCGCGATCAATTGACCGGCCGGCAGCAGGCAAAAATAGGCAATCCCGAACAGACGCCACAGCCGCATCATTTCGCCATCGGCCTTGATGCACCAAATGCTCACCGCTTCTAACAGCAACAGAGACGCCGTCAGCGCGTTGGCACGATCAAGATAGAGCGCCGCAATGAGACCGGCTGTCGCAAGGCCACCGGACAGCAACCCGGCAAACGGCAGCCTGACGCGCTTTCGCGGTGGCGGGGGCTGGCGCCATGTCGCTCGCGCCGCACTCATTTCGCCTGCTTCCTGTTCTGATTCTGATAGGCAACGTAGCGGTACGCGCCATACTTCGACCGATAGCCGAACGCGCGCGCATCCACACCGTTGAAGATCACGCCCTTAAGCGGCGCGTTTGCACGTTGCAGTTGCCGCGCGCTTTCGGTGATCTCGCCGATCGTCGTCTTTTGACAGCGCGCGATGAGGAACACCGTACCGGCCATGGCCCCCATTACAGGAGCGTCGGCGACCGCCAGAACCGGCGGCGTATCGATGACCACCATGTCATAGCGCTCTCCGAGCGAAACCATCAGGCGGCCCATACTATCGCTGAGCAAGAGTTCCGACGCATTGGGGGGAATGCTGCCAGTCGTCAGCAGGTCGAGTCCCGGCACGACCTCACGCTGAATCGCAGTATCGACCGCCACCTCACCCGCGAGTACATTTGACAGTCCCTGACCACGTGCGCTGCCGAAGTATTGATGCAGGTGACCGCGCCGCATGTCCGCATCAACTAGCAGCACGCGCTTTTTCCCGCCACACAGCACGGCCGCGAGGTTGGCCGAGACGAACGACTTGCCGACACCTGGCGCGGGGCCGGTCAGTAGCAGACGATTGTTCGGCGCCTCGAGCATCGCGAACCTCAATGCTGTTCGCAAGCTACGCAGACTCTCGACCGACGGCTCAGCCGGATGTGTCTCCGCAAGCAGGTATTTGCCCGGTTTACCCGATTTCATTTCAGCGTTCAGCGGCTTTTGCGCCGTCGAAAGCGGAATCGTGCCGTACACGTTGAGGCCCGCATAGCGCTCGATCTCTTGGGCATCGGATACGCCGCCATATAGCATTTCCCGTGCGAACGCGGCGCCCATGCCAAGTATGAGGCCGGCGATCGCCGCAAGGCCGATCACGAGCGGCTTCATCGGCCATACCGGCTCCTCTGGCACGCGCGCGTCGTCCACCTGCCGGACGCTGCCGACCTTGCCGGCGGCGACCAGTTTCAACTGCTGGATGTTATTCAGTGTGCTGATGTAGATGTCCTGGCCGACTTTCACGTCGCGCATCAGCGACACCGCATCCTGATCAAGGTTTGGCAGACGCCTCATGCGGCCGTTCACACCACCCAGCCGAGCCTTCATCGCATCGATCTGCTGATCTAGCGCGACGATTGCGGGATGACCCGGTGCATAGCGCGTCGCGAGATCGGCGCGCTTCTGCTGCAGGTCAAGCAAACCACTTTGCGTCGCGACGCTTTCCTGCAGGAGGGTTTGCGCTTCGAGGCCAACGTCGAACGTGCCGCGCTGATTACGCATCGCGTTGTAGCGGGTTTCCGCGACTCCCAGATCGTGCTTGAGGCCTGGCAGCAAGCCCTCGAGAAACTGCGACGACTTTTCCGCTTCGGCGGCCTTGCGTTTCACATTCTGTGCGACGTACGCTTCACCGATCTGGTTGAGGATCTCCGAGATCTGCTGCTGATCGCCACCTCGCAGCGAACCGGAGATGATGTTGCTTTGCTTGCCCTTCTGCTGGATGTTGAGATTCTTTTGCAGTTCGGCCAGCGTCTTTAGCTTTGACCCACGCGTCACGTTGAATACGGCGCCCGGCTTTGCATGCACGTCAGCGACGAGCAGGTGAAAATGGCCGGCGCTCTGTTCGACGTCTATTGCTTCGCCGATCACGCCTTCGATTGGTGCATCGAGATCGGATTGCATCAGACGGACGCGATGGTTTTCGAGCAGAGTTAGCCTGAAACGCTCGCCCTCGAACTCCTTCGGCACCTCGAATTCACGCACGTCGATCGACTCAGTGCCCCAGCAGAAACCGCCCCAGCCAAGAAAGCCTGGATTCGACACTGACCTTGCACTTTTGGCGATGCGCCAGCCGATCAGCGGAAAGTAGCGCGGCTGCGCGTCGATAAAGAGACGCAGGCGGTTCATTGCCTGATCGACAACCATCCGTGACTTCAGGATCTCGAGCTCGTCCTCAGCCTGGGTCTTCACGTCGAAAAGCGACGATAGATCGCCAAGCAGCGAATTCGCGCTCGCCGGATTGTCTTGCTCGACCTGAATCATCATGTCTGCTTCGTACGTCGGCCTCGCAAGATATGCATAGGCGGTCCCCAGCAGCAAGGTGATGGCGAAGATGCTCGCGACGAGCCAGCGGCTCGAAATCAGGATGTCCAGATAGCGAACAAGGTCGCTGTCGTCCTCGGAGTAATCCGTGGACGACAGATCTAATCGGTTATTCATGTTGTTCTCGTCAGGCCAATGCCTTTATACGTGGCACCCATGCATCAACGCCGCGCCGGATCAGCTCGAATGCATCGTAGAATTCGTCAATTGGCTTTTTGTACGGATCGGGCACATCAAAGCGTCCGATTTCACCGAGCCGAAACACCTTGCCCGACGCGCCTGGATGCCGACGCATGATCTCGTGCTTCTGCGTCGCTTCCATTGCGAGAATCAGATCAGCGCCACTGACGAGACCCGCGTTTAACTGTTGCGCACGATGTGCAGCGATTTCGAGCCCGAACTCCGCCGCGACGCGTACAGCCGACAAATCGGGCGCGGAACCCACGACCGCGTCGAGCCCAGCAGATAGCACTGTGACATCGCCGATCTCCCGATCGATCAAGTACTGCGCCACCGGGCTGCGACAGATATTGCCGACGCACACGACCAGTATCGTTTTGATCATTTGGTCACGATCGCCCCGGTTAGCGCCGCGTTGACGGCGGGCAGCAGTAGGCTCAACACGCGGGAGAAACGCACGAGGTCACTGCCGTCGACATAGACGATGTCGCGCGGATTCAACTCGAACTGATTCGCGAGCAGCATCGAGACCGGCGAGCGCGCCGCGAGGTGATAGACCTGGGGGCGCGGTCCGAGTGAATTGCGGATCACGTAGACATCGGATGCGTCGGCGGTATTGCTGTTCAGGCTTCCCGCCTGCGAGATCGCTTCGCTCAGAGTGAGCCGACCGTTGCGCAACGGAATCGCTGTCATCGGTTTGTTGACTTCGCCCATCACATACACGCCGTTTTCGTCACGCGCCGGTACGCGCAAGAGATCGCCGTCTCGCAGTGAGACCTTGGCCGGATTGGCGCCGGTGTCGAACATATCGGTCAGGCTGATCGGATACGAACGGCCGTCACGCACGAGTATGAGGCGGCTCTGGTCAGCGGCGTCGCCAAAGCCACCGGCGCGATTGATCGCGTCATAGAGTGTCATCGGAATGTCGTTCAGCGGCAGCGCGCCCGGCGCATGCACCTGGCCGTCGACGAACACCTGTTTCGCACGGAACGACGCAACACGGACTGTCACCTGGGGCTTAATAAAGGCGTTGGTGAGCCGCGCTGTCAATTCGCGCTGAACTTCTGCGGGCTTGAGCCCCTCGACGTGCAGGCTGCCGGCATAGGGGAACTGCAAGTTACCGTCTTCGTCTATCATAAAACCGGGCACGGGATCGAACGCTCGCGTGGCGGTTTGGCCGGAGGGCACCTGCGCGGCAGCTAGTTCCGGGTGATCCCACACGGTGATCTGCAGCACGTCGCCCTTGCCTAGCGTATAGACAGCGGGAGCGGACACCAGATCCAGAAGCTGAGCGGAGCGTGCCTGCGCGAGCTGACTTTTCATTTGCCCGATCAGCGTGATGTCGATGTCTTCGATCGATACCGGCAGACTGGCAGATGTCGCCTGCGCATCGCTGCTTGTCACCGGCAATGCCGCCGGCGAACTCATCCGCATCCCCGGCGCCACAGCGCACGCACTCGCCAACAAACTCACCGCCGTCATCAACACTCCAAGCCTGAAAGCCGGCCTGGTTAGAAATACCGCTAACATCGTGTTCAACCTATTCAAGCAAACGTGCCGAAGCGACGCTCTCGCTGCCCGACATTGGGCAAATTTGATCCGTGTTCCATTCGGACACACGCCTGTTCACGCGGAACACTGCATTACAAACAATTTGCTTGAAGTCAGTTATAGACCGCATTTCAATACGCATTCCGATGCAGCAACCCCTTCACCACCGTCGCCAGCACAATCCGCATGTCCAACCCAAACGACCAGTTCCGCAAGTAGTACAAATCATGCTCGACCCGAGCCTGCATCTTTTCAACCCGATCCGTCTCGCCACGAAAACCATTCACCTGAGCCCACCCGGTAATACCTGGCTTGATCCGGTATCGATGGATATACCCATCGACAACGCCCCGATACTGATCATCATGTTCGATCGCATGCGGCCGCGGCCCAACCACCGACATTTCCCCACGCAACACATTCAGAAACTGCGGCAACTCATCGAGACTCGTGCGACGTAAAAACGCACCGACACGAGTCACGCGCGGATCTCCACGCCTCGCCTGCAGAACTACACCTGGCCGCGCCACGTGCTCACGCATCGAACGAAACTTGTATATGCGAAAGACGCGCCCATCCGCACCCTTGCGCCGTTGGGTAAACAACACCGGCCCCTTCGAAGTCACTTTGACGGCCACTGCAATCGACAACATCACCGGCAACAAAGCCAACAGCGCCACACTCGCGAACAACCGGTCGAAGACCGCTTTCTGAACCAGCGCGTACGGCGTCATCGGCGAGGCCATCAGATTGATGGCCGGCGCGCCGATCAGATCGATCACGTTGCGATCGAACATCGCGAGACTGCGCACATCAGGAATGAAGCGCAAATTAACCAGGTCGTGACTAAATTCGTCGAGGACCCTCAGCACGGTCTCCTCTTCGGACATCGCCAGCGCAAGCCATACCTCTTCGATCCGCTCGCGGCGCACCCAGTCCGCGAATTCGCGGAACCTCTCGAACGACGGCAAGCCGTTCAACTCAGACTCGCCGTCCTGGCGAGTGTTAAAAGTGGCTACCGCCCGGAAGCCTGCATCCGGTGAACTCATGATGTTGGCCACCACCGCGTCGCGATGCGCGCCGGCGCCTACCACGGCAACCATTCGCAAGTTCCGGCCGCCGCGTCTCATCCGGCTGAGTACCGCATGCACCGCCCACCGCGACGAAACGAGCGCCACTGCCGCAATCACGGTCCAACTCACGCACCAAAGCCGGGACACCGACGCAGCGCGATGAAGCAGAAACAACATGGCAAGCCCACAGACCTGCACCGCGATCCAGCCGAACACCAGATTGACGCTCAGACGCCATTTCGAGCGGCCACGCCACGAGTCATATACGCCGAACCACGGCAGCAGCAAAACCGCGAACGCCATATCGAGCGCGACGAAAGCGCCTTCGAGAATCGAATGCCCCGAGCCGGGCACGAATAGCAGTTCGGCCAGCGCCGCCGACAACGCGATCAACATCGCGTCTAGCAGGCGCGCCAGGACGCTCTCCATTTCCGCCGAATCCCGGCCGGCGGTTTTACGAATCACCGTGTGCATGAGGTGTGGCCTAGCGCTGAACCGTCGATCCGACGCCCCGCAACTCACACATAGATGCCACACGCAAGAACACGACGGGATAGCTCACATCAACCTTTGATTTCATGGCAGCACTCTCAACATCCTTTTTTGCGATGCCGCCTGTATGCGTAACTTCTTAAAGAGGCCGCATTCTGCGCCTACGACGATCGGGCAGGCCTGAGACATTTCCCAATCGATCGCCGCATTCGTCCCTCTTTCCACTTTGGCCTCCAATTCAGTCCAGTCCTATTCCCATGTTTCTCGGACGCCGCCTCATCCATAACCGATCCCTAATGCACCTCTCCACAAACTTTAACTATCTGCAATCGTCGCGCCCCCGTATGCTCGAACAATGACCCGCAAACCGTGCACGGCAAGACACGGCATCGGGCAAGCGACTATTCATCGTCAGAGGAGCGGCATCATGAAGATCTGTGTCTTCGGAGCGGGAGCGATCGGCGGCTTGATGGGTGTGCAACTCGCACGCGCCGGTGCGGATGTGAGTTTCGTCGCGCGCGGTCCGCATCTCGCGGCCATGCGCGAGCATGGCGCGCGTCTGATCATGGACGGCGAGACGTTCAGCGCGCCGGTGCGCTGCACGTCCGACCCACGCGAGCTCGGCGTGCAGGACTTCGTGATCATTACGCTCAAGGCACATTCGCTGCCCGGCGTAGTGGAAGCAATGCAGCCGCTGCTCGGCAAGCACACGGCCGTCGTCACAGGCGTCAACGGCATTCCGTATTGGTACTTCTATCAGCACGGCGGCCGCTTCGCCGGCACGCGTCTCGCGAGCGTCGACCCGGACGGCAGTCAATGGACCAGGCTTGGCCCCGAACGGGCGATCGGCTGCGTGCTCTATCCGGCCGCTGAAATCGTCGAGCCCGGCGTCATCAAGCATGTGTACGGCAAGAAATTCCCGATCGGAGAGCCGAGCGGAGAACGCACGCCGCGCATTCAACAGCTGCACGAAATCATGCAGGCGGCGGGTTTCGAAGCGCCGATCCGCGACAATATCCGCGACGAAATCTGGCTGAAACTATGGGGCAACCTGTGCTTCAACCCGATCAGCGCATTGACGCATGCCACGCTCGACGTGCTCACCAGCGACCCCGGCACGCGCGCCGTATCGCGCACGATGATGCTCGAGGCCAAGCGCATCGCGGAGCAATTCGGCGTGCACTTTCGCGTCGACGTGGAAAAGCGCATCGATGGCGCGGGCGCGGTCGGCGCGCACAAGACCTCGACGCTGGTCGATCTCGAGAATCGTCGACCGATGGAAATCGATCCGCTGTTGACGGTCGTGCAGGAAATGGGCCATCTCGTCGCCGAGCCGACGCCGACTATCGATGTCGTGCTGGCGCTCATCAAACTGCGTGAACGGATGGCACTGCAGGGAGATTGAAACTCAGGAGAGCGAACGATCAGAAACTCGTTCGCTCTCCCGCATATCGGCAAACACAAACATCAGAGGATCGAACGCCATAACGCGTTCGATCCTTTTTTAACGCTACTGATCGATGGCGAGCCACACGGCCTTAGGCTCCGTGAAATTCTCGATCGCAACGTCACCGTGTTCGCGGCCGAACCCCGAGTCGCCGGATCCGCCCCAAGGCAGGCGCACATCGGTGTAGCCGTAGGTGTTGATCCACACGGTCCCCGCCCTCAGATCCCGCGCGACCCGATGCACCCGGCCGATGTCCGCGCTCCACACACCCGCCGCGAGGCTATACAGCGTGCCGTTGGCGATCCGTATTGCGTCAGCTTCGTCGTTGAAGCGAATCACGCTCGCCACCGGTCCGAAGATTTCCTCCTGTGAAATGCGCATTTCATGCTCGACGTTGGCAAACACGGTCGGTTCGACAAAGAAGCCGCGCTCGCCCACCCGCGCGCCACCCGTTACGAGCGACGCCCCTTCGGCGCGACCTGTCTCGACATAGCCCAGCACCGTCTTCATCTGCGCCGCGGAGATGAGCGGCCCCATCGACGTTTCGCGCGACGACGGGTCGCCGACCTTGATCGATTTCGCGCGCGCGGCCAGCCGCTCGACCACTTCGTCGTACACATCGCGATGAGCGAGAATGCGCGAACCCGCCGAACACACTTGCCCCGTATTGAAGAAGATGCCCGACGCCGCGGCGCGCACCGCGTTGTCGAGATTGGCATCCGGGAAAATCAGGTTGGCCGATTTGCCGCCGAGCTCCAGCGTAACGCGCTTGAAATTGCCGGCGGCGCCTTGCAGAATGCCGCGCCCCACGGAGGGCGAGCCGGTGAACGTCACCTTGTCGACGCCGGGATGCGCGACCAGTGCATCGCCGACCACCCGCCCCTTGCCGGTGACGATATTCAGCACGCCCGGCGGCACACCCGCTTCGAGTGCAAGTTCGCCGATGCGCAACGCGGTGAGCGGCGTAATCTCCGCGGGCTTGACGATCAGCGTGCAGCCGCACGCGAGCGCCGGCGCGATTTTCCACATGCCGATCATCAGCGGGAAATTCCACGGCACGATCGCGGCGACCACGCCGACCGGTTCACGCAACGTGTAAGTCAGTGCATCGGGTCGCACCGGCACGACCTGACCGTTGATCTTGTCGCACCAGCCTGCGTAGTATTCGAGCGTATCGATCGCAGCGGGAATATCCTGGCGCATCACGGCCGCGATCGGCTTGCCGGCGTCGAGACTTTCAAGCGCGGCGAGTTCTTCGAGATTCGCGCGCATCAGGCCAGCGAGGCGCATCAGAATGCGCGCCCGCTCAGCGGTCCGAATACCGTTCCATACTTTCAACGCAGCGCGCGCGGCGCGCACGGCGGTATCCACGTCGGCGGCGCTGCCTTGCGCAACCAACGCGATCGGCTCTTCGGTGGCGGGGTTGATATCGACGGAATATTCGCCGGTGCCGGGCGGCAAGCGTTTGCCGTCGATCAGCAGATCATGGCGCCTGAGGTCGGTTTCAGTTTCCATCATGAAGCTCCTTGCTTGGATGTTGCGTGGGCTGAGTGCGTGCCGTTTTGGGGTACAGGACGCTAGGGCTCGTGGAGAACCGCGCCATCGCGCGCAACGATCGGCTTCGTCTGCAACTGCGAAGCGGACGGCGACACGTCGGCGGTCTGTGAAGTGGCGGAGAACTGTGCCCACGCTGCTGCGGCGTTGGGTCGGAGGGAACGGTTGCGGCGATGCACGAGCAGTGTCGCCAGATTCATCACCGGCGCGAGCGGCCGGCTGACCAGTGACGCGCTTATTGCAGGCCAATGCGCGTCGATGGGCAATATGCCGACGCCGAGCCCGAGTTCGACCATGCGCAACACTGCCGCGACATGTCCGAGTTCCTGCACCGGCCGTCGTTTCACGCCGTTCGCGTTGAAGGCGAGTTCGAGCGCCGCGCGCACACCGGTGTCGGCGTTCAGCGTGATGAGCGCCCATTCATGCAACTCGCTCCATACAACACTCGCGTGGCGGGCAAGCGGATGCGCAGGTGGCATCACCGCATGAAGGGGCGTCGTGAAAACCAGTTGCGCGTGCAACAGGTCGCCGGCAAGCGGCTCGGCCATCGAGACCACGCCGAAGTCCACCTCGCCTTGTTCGACGCTTGCAAGCACGCCGCTTTGCGGCTGATCCCTGACGCAGACGGTTAGCTCAGGAAAAGCCGTCGCGCAGCGCGCGAGTCCTTGCGCCACCCAACCCGACGACAACACCGGATTGCTGGCGATCACCACCACGCCGGTGTGGCCGTCGTAAGCGGCGCGCTCTTCGCGCAGCGTGAGTTCGATTTCATCGAGCAGCCGGCCGATTCTTCGCTCGAGGCTCGCGCCCGCATGCGTCAGTTCGACCTGGCGCGTGGTGCGGTCGAACAGTTTCAATTCCACGGCTTCTTCGAGTTCGCGCACGCAACGACTCACCGCCGACTGCGTCAAGTCGAACTCACGCGCCGCGCGCGTAAAACTCCGCTCACGCGCGACGGCGACAAACACCTTGAGTTGCTGCAACGAAACATTCATGACGTCACTGCCGGGTGTAGGCCATTCGCCTATTCTCCTGTCTGCTCAGGCCAATGGCTCAAGCGCGAAGCCTTGCCGGTGCCGGCAACGGCAAGCACACCTTGCGGCTCGTTGTGCGTTTCGATCCAGCGCGAGCGCATCGGCGCGAGCACGAACTTCGCGGCGACGCCCGCGGCGATCGTCACGACCGCTGAGACGATGAACACGAGATTCCATCCGCCCGTCGCCGACAGCACCGAAGCAATCGGCACCAGCAGCGAGGCTGTGCCCTTGGCGGTGTACAAGGTGCCTGCGTTGGCCGCGGCATATTTGCTGCCGAAGGTATCGGCACAGATCGCCGGGAAGATCGAAAAGATTTCACCCCAGAACAGGAAGATCAACGCGGCGAACGTCATGAACGCGTACGGGTTCGTGCCGTATTGCATCAGACCGAGCAACGCCAGGCCCTCGCCGATAAAGATCACGAACATCGTGTTTTCACGGCCGAGCTTGTCGGAGATGAAGCCGCACAGCGGACGCGTAAAACCGTTGCAGACGTTGTCGATGGAAAGCGTGGCCGTCAACAGCGGCAAGGTCATGCCGAAGATCGTCATCGGGATGCGTGCGAGACCCCAGTCTTTCGCGATCGGACCGATCTGCGCGGTCGCCATCAAACCGCCCGCGGCCACGGCGACGAACGATACATAGATCACCCAGAACACCGGCGTCTTGATCATCTGACCCGGCGTGAAATCGACCTTCGACACGGCGAATTTCTTCTTCGGCGCCGCTTGCGAGCGCAGGTTCGGCTTCTTCAACAGCAGCGCGAGCGCGAGAATGCATCCGCCTTGCAGAATGCCGAAGAAGAAGAACGTATGCTCATAACCCGAACGCGTGATCATGTTGGCGATGGGAATCACCGTCACCGCGGCGCCTGCGCCGAAGCCCGCGGCGGTGAGACCCGCGGCAAGTCCGCGCTTGTCGGGAAACCATTTCAACGCATTGCCCACGCAGGTGCCGTACACACCGCCCGCACCGATGCCGGCGATAACCGCGGAGACGTACAGCATCGGCAGGGTCGTGATGTACGAATTCATCACCCACGCAATGCCCGCGCAAATCGCGCCGCCCGCGACCACGGGCCGAGGTCCGAACTTGTCGACGAGCCAGCCTTCGAGCGGCACGAGCCACGTTTCAGTGAGGATGAAAATTGCGAACGCAAGTTGAATGGACGCTTCGCCCCAGTGATGCCGCGCGTTCATCGGCGTGACGAACAACGTCCACGCATATTGAAGATTGGCCACGAGAGCCATGCACACCATGCCGATGACGAGTTGCCACCAACGGTTGCCCCAAAATGCGCGGCTCGTAGTCTGCTGACTGATATCGTCCATTCGCTTTGTCTCCACTATTTGTCCGGTGCAGCCGGCCAGCGTCCCGAAGGAAGTCGTCTCGGCGACGCGCCGCGCTGTATGCGTTCCACCTTATGGTTATGACCCGAAAAGCCGTGCTCTTCGGTATATTTGATATTTGCGTCTTTAATTCGCTGCTTTAAAAATAGATCGGCTTAAATCATCGCTTTCTGGGAAGTGCTTTATTCCGATCATTTAATGCCTTTTACACCTTGAGGCCCGGCTGCCTTGTCCATCGGGCCTCGAATCCAAGCGTTAACCCCGAGTTTTTCGTCAGCCGCTGCGGCGGCAATTCTGCTTTCTTATACAGAGCCATGCTAGGGTCATTGCTGAATTACTAATAATTAAAGTTTGTTATTATGTTGATTCACATTTGCTTATACATCGGTCATGACGATGCGGAATGCGACTCTGCGGCAACTGAAGGTTTTCGAAACGGTGGCACGCCACCTGAGCTTCTCGCGCGCCGCCGAGGAATTGCACCTCACCCAGCCGGCCGTTTCCACTCAGGTCCGGCAACTCGAAGAACACGCCGGGTTGCCGTTGTTCGAACAACTCGGCAAAAAAATCTATCTGACGCCGGCCGGCACCGAAATGCTTCACTACAGCCGCGCGATCATTCAGCAGTTCCACGAAGTCGACGAAGCGATGAGTCAGCTCAAAGGCGTCTCCGGCGGCAAGCTGAATGTCGCGGTGATCAGCGCCGGCGACTACTTCTTTCCGCGGCTGCTGGCCGAATTCACGCGTCGCTACTCGGGCGTCGTGCTCAATCTCGCCGTGCACAATCGCGAGGAACTGCTGCATCAACTCGCCACCAACCAGACCGATCTCGCGGTGATGGTGCGTCCGCCCCACGAGACCGACGCGACCAACGAGCCGTTTGCACCGCACCCCTATGTGATCGTGGCGGCGCCCACGCATCCGCTCGCCAATAAGCGCAACATCAAGTTCAGCCAGTTGGCGAACGAAGCGTTTATCGTGCGGGAGCGCGGCTCGGACACGTGGAATTCGATGGAAGAAGGCTTCGCCGGGCGGCTTGCCAACCTCAAGATCGCCATGGAGATCAAGAGCACCGAGACGATCAAGCAGGCCGTGATCGCGGGCATGGGTATCGCCTTTCTGTCCGCGCATACCATCAGCCTCGAATTGCAACTCGGCCATCTGGTCGTGCTCGATGTCGAGAGCTTTCCGGTCATGCTCAACTGGTACGTGGTGCATCGGAAGAACAAGCGCCTGCCGCCGGTGGCCGTCGCGTTCAAACGCTTCCTGATGGAGGAAGGCGCGAATCTGATCGAGAAGATCACGCGCGTCAAGGAATTGAGCGTGTATAAGCAGTAGGCTATGGAGATCCAATGAAACTTTAACTATTGCGGATTCGTCAGGACTTCTATGCTGCAAGCGAGTTCCATCACTCGTCTGCCCAGGAGGCCGGTCATGAATCACGCTTCGGTTGAGTTTCAGCCCAGCGCGCACACTGCTCGCGTTGCCGCAATCCATCCCGACGACGCCCACCTGAGCGCGTACAACGCCGCCTTCAGCGACCTCGGCCTGCGTTTCCGCTGGGATCGCGCCACGCTCGACGTGCTCAAGGAATTCAACAGCGAGGCGGCTCGAATTACTGCCTACATCGAGCGCTTTCACGCCCATCTGCATACCGCATACGACGCCGACTTTCTCGCGCAAATGATTCTGCACAAGAAGGCGCAGTACTTCAGCGAGTTCGCGTCGGCGGGCGAGTGAGTGTATTCGCGGGATCACGGTCCCGCGACACGTCATACCAGCCCACCTGAATGTGCGAGCACTCATAGCGTGCGCCGTGTCGTAGCGCGATCCGGCCGGTGGCGGTCGCACGCACGTTGCCGCACTTGAGCACTCACACCATAGCTGCCGTTTCGACGATACGGGTAGGCCGCAGTACGCACGCAGTCTGTTGTGACGTCGCGCAGCATCCAGCCCTGCTCTTCTCCACCGCGCCATTCGATTCGTGCCAGCAGCCCTTGCTTGCCCATCGTCAGGCTATGGCAACGCGCGGCAAAGGCGAGTGTGTCTGAAGCGTGGCCATGTTCGTGGCCGTCGGAGTACTCGCGGCTGAGCATTAGATGCACGCCCATCGCACAAGCCAGCGCGCTCATTGCGAGGAGCGCGGCGAGTCCGAATGGCTGCGCCGGTTCCGTCACGAATCCATAGCCAAGCCAACCGCACAGCAACAGTGCGAACAGGTTGACGACGCCATGCCCCGGGCGCGCCACCACGGCGAGTTGCAGCGCTCCGCGCAGTTTGCAGAACGCAACGGCCGAGGTGGCAAAGATCAACGCGCCGATGAACACGGCGACATAGAGTTCGACGCGCTCGACATTCGCCTGCGCCGCCGACGACAGATAACGCGTAAAGCCGCCCGCCATAACAGCGAGCCCCATGCTGCTGCCCAACAGCGCAACGAGGCGCGGGCGCCGCGCCAGATTGCGCCGGCGCACCAGCCACGCGCCGAGCACCGCGCCCGCCACCGCGGCGCCGACCACGCCCTCGCTTGCACCCATGCCGGCTGCTAAAAGGCCCGCGAGCATGGCGGCCAATGCCCCGGCGTGCCAGTCAGGTCGGCGCTTCGGTCGCCGTTCGAGCGGCAGTTGCCCGACTGCGGCAAGCGCAACGGCCAGCACGGAAGCAAACACCACGGCCAGCGAACACCAGACGGTACTGTCATACGCTAGCGGCATGCGTGCTCCTTCGTACCGGAATGCAGGGGCGCGACCCCAACGGATCGCGCAATCGGTCAACCGTTCAGACAGCGCCTTCAGCGACCGGCTGCGCGCCCGCGGCGGCGCCCGCGCGCGCGGCGCTCAAGGTGTTGCTCAGCGTACCGATCCCGTCCACCGTGACCGTTACGGTCGCGCCATCCCTGATCGAGCCGACGCCGACCGACGTGCCGCACGCAATCACATCGCCCGGCTCGAGCGTGAAATCCTGCGAGATCAGCCTCACCTGCTCGGCGGGCGAGAAAACCATATCGGCGAGCGGATAGTTCTGCCGCTCCACGCCATCTAGCATGGTGACAAGACGCGCTTGCTGCCAGTCGAAACCGGAGACGATCGCGGGTCCGAGACAGCAGAACGTATCGAAGCCCTTCGCGCGGCACCATTGCGGAAAGTGCGGATTCTCGTTCAACAGATCGGCAGCGGTGACGTCGTTGACGAGCGTGTAGCCGAAAATCGCTGCGGCCGCCTCTTCAACACTCGCATCACGGCAGCGCCGTCCGATCACAATGCCGAGTTCGCCTTCATAGACGATCTTGCCCCCATAGCTGAGCGGCCGCCTGATTGCCTCACCCGAGCCGATCACCGAACCCGCAGGCTTCAGCAGAAAAAGCGGGTGTGCGGGCACCGGCTTGTCGAGCTTCGCCGCCAGCGCGTGAAAGTTGTTCCACAGCGCGACGATCTTGCCGGGCGCGCACGGCGCGAGCGGCGTCAGCGCGCGCGTCGACAGCACGGCGCCGGTCGGCACCGGGTGCTCCAGACCTTCATACTCGTGCAGATAGCCACCTTCCACACGACCGAACACGACGACGCCATCGCTCGACAGAAACCGCATCCATGTATCCATACGTCGCTCCCTGTTTACGTGGATCGGGCCTAGATCGCGCCGGCAGTGCGCAATGCACTGACCTGCTCGGGCGAATAGCCCAGCTCGGCCATGACTTCGTCGGTATGTTCACCCAGCAACGGCGAGCGCGTGACTTCGGTCGGACTGTCGGACAGTTTGATAGGATTACCAACCGTCAGATACTTGCCGCGAGTCGGATGATCCACTTCGACAATCGTGCCGGTTTTGCGCAGCGACGGTTCTTCGGCGATTTCCTTCATCGACAGAATCGGTCCGCACGGAATGTCGTACTTGTTCAGGATCTGCATGGCCTCGAACTTGGTCTTCGTCATGGTCCAGCGTTCGATCTCGGCGAAGATGTCCTTCAGGTGCGGCAGGCGCGCGGCGGGCGTCGCATAGTTGGGATCCGTGGCCCACTCTTCCTTGCCGATCACGTTGCAGATCTTGGCCCACACCGGCGCCTGCGTGATGAAGTAGATATAAGCGTTCGGGTCCGTTTCCCAGCCCTTGCATTTCAGTATCCAGCCCGGCTGACCGCCGCCCGACGCATTGCCCGCACGCGGCACCGCTTCGCCGAACTCTCCGTTCGGATATTGCGGATACTCTTTCATCACGCCGGTGCGTTCGAGCCGCTGCTGGTCGCGCAATTTCACGCGGCACAGGTTGAGCACGCCGTCCTGCATCGCGGCGAGTACGCGCTGACCGCGTCCGCTATGCGTGCGCTGATACAGCGCCGTGACGATGCCGAGCGCCAGATGCAGGCCGGTGCCGCTGTCGCCGATCTGCGCGCCTGTCACGACCGGCGGGCCGTCGTCGAAGCCGGTCGTCGAGGCCGCGCCGCCCGCGCATTGCGCGACGTTCTCGTAGACCTTGCAGTCCTCGTACGGCCCAGGACCAAAACCCTTGACGGACGCAACGATCATGCGCGGATTCAGTTCCTGAATCCGTTCCCACGTAAAGCCCATGCGGTCTAGCGCGCCCGGTGCGAAGTTCTCGACCAGCACGTCGCATTTCTGGATCAGCGCCTCCAGCACCTGCTTGCCTTCAGGATTCTTCGTATCGATCGTGACGGAGCGCTTGTTGTGGTTGAGCATCGTGAAGTAGAGGCTGTCCACGTCGGGAATATCGCGCAACTGCTCGCGCGTGATGTCTCCCGCGCCCGCCCGCTCCACCTTGATGACATCCGCGCCGAACCATGCAAGCAGTTGCGTGCAGGTGGGCCCGGATTGCACATGCGTGAAGTCGAGAATGCGCACACCGTCGAGTGCTTTGCTCATGTCCTGTCTCCTGTGTCGACCAGGGCTTGCGCTTGAGCGCCGTACTCTGGTCACGAGCAACGTAGTTGTTGAAAGGGCGTCTACTTGTAATTTCCTGGCAAGTTCGGTGCGTGCTCCGCCGCATTGGCTACGCGGCTCGTTCTCGTGACCAAAGCGTTAGCGGCGTCGCTCGATGCGAGTGACACACCGGCGCTAACTTTCGGTTCGCGTCTTTTGATATATCACATACCATATTTTTCAGACCGTCAAGCGAGGTTTATCCCGCACTGCCCGGCAAGCCACGCGCCGTCTGGGTTCGACGCAAACAAAAAGGCCCGCCGGTGTCTCCACCGCGGGCCCTTCCTGTCCTACCCAACCATCAAACGCCGCTCAGGCCCGCCGCGTCAATCCAGAAAATCGCAATTGGCCTCGACGAACGCCGCCAGATCGAGCGAATGCTGACGCGTTAGACGCTCGGCCAGCTCGGTATCGCGCTTTTCCAGCGCCTCGATAATGCGCAAATGATCCACGATCGAGCGCGACGCGCGGTCGCTCTGCGAAATGGTCATGCGGCGAATCGCGCGCACGTGGATGAAGATGTTCTTGATCGTGTCGAGAATGATCTGCGACTTGGACAACTCCACGATCGCCTGGTGAAACGCGATGTTGGCATCGGAATACTCGGCGATATGTTCAGCCGGCGTCGCGTCGCGGAAGTTGTCGAACATGTGGCGCAGACGGGCGATTTCCTCGTCCGTGGCGTGCAGCGTGGCAAGGCGCGCCGCCATGCTTTCGAGCGCGGCCCACATCTGGATCATCTCGACGATTTCACGCTTGCTCTTACGCACGATATAGATGCCGCGGCGCGGCACCATGCGCAGAAAACCTTCCTGTTCGAGCAGCGTCATGGCCTCACGCACCGGCGTGCGGCTAACGCCGAGCGACTCGCTCAGCACCCGCTCGTCGAGACGGATTTCTTCACGGTTCTGGTAGATATCCGCGTCGGCGATGGCCTGGCGGAGCATGGCATACGCCTGATCGCGCAAGCTCGCGCTCGCGCCGATTGGCTGCAATGACAACGTCAACGGTGTGGCCACTGCTTCAGTTTGAAGTTCTGACGACATTCATCGCCTCTTGTTGAACATGCGCACGATACGGTCTTGCCACTGCTGCGCGTTGCTCGCCCAGACCAACGAAGCGGCCATGTTGCGCTGCAAGCTGCGCGACCGGCTGCGGAATCCAGCGGGTCAACAACACAGTGGCGGCAGAGCCTAAACCGACAAAAGCTATGGCGAGCAGCGAGAGAGGAACAACTTCCATTTGTAGCTCCGGATGATTGAGTGAAGGAATGACTCAATCATATGCTGCAATGCCGCAAAAATCAATATTCCGTATGTAGTATATCAGTGACTGTTGTTTTCAGGATTACGTCTTACGGTAGCACGGGCCGCTTTCCGGCGGTTCATTGACACGCGCTCGCGCGCGACACTCGGTGTAAACGCGCAAAACGCGCGCTATGCGCGCACTCATGTTCGATGATCGCGCAATTTCGCGCGGATGTGGATTGTGGGATCGACTCCGCATCATTAACCTTCGCAAATCCTGCAATCGATCGTGAGCGGCCACAGTCCTGTGTCCGCCGCACGGTCCTGGCAGCCCGAGCGTTTCAAGGAGACAATTTCATGAGCACCACCATCCCGACGGCCGCCACGGCCGACAGCCGCAAAGCGCGCAGCCAGGCCCGCCAGGCGGCGCTCGGCAGCTTTGTCGGCGCCGTGGTCGACTGGTACGACTTCCTGCTGTACGGCATCGTCGCCGCGCTCGTTTTCAATGCCGAGTTTTTCCCCAAAGTCAGCCCGGCGATGGGGACGCTCGCCGCGTTCGCCACCTTCGGCGTCGGCTTTCTGTTCCGCCCGCTCGGCGGCTTCGTGTTCGGACACTACGGCGACCGGCTCGGACGCAAGCGCATGCTGGTGCTCACGGTAATGATGATGGGTCTGTCGACCGCCGCCATCGGCCTGCTGCCGTCGTTCGCCAGCATCGGCTGGTGGGCGCCGGCACTGCTCGTGAGTCTGCGCGCGATCCAGGGCTTCGCTGTGGGCGGCGAATGGGGCGGCGCGGCGTTGATGGCCGTCGAAAGTGCGCCCGAGAAAAAGAAAGCGTTCTACAGCAGCGGCGTGCAGGTCGGCTACGGCGTGGGCCTCGTGCTGTCGACCGGACTGATCGCGCTGATCAGCCGTTCCATGGACAACGCCTCGTTCCTGAGCTGGGGCTGGCGCCTGCCCTTCCTGTTCAGCGTGGTGCTGGTGCTGATCGCGCTGTGGATCCGCTCGAGCATGGAAGAGTCGAAGGAATTTGTCGAGAAAGTCGGCAAGCACGGTGAACGCAGCGTTCGCCTGCCGATCGTCGAAGCCTTGCTGCGGCATCCGAATGCGTTTCTGTTGATCATCGCGCTGCGTCTTGCCGAGTTGTTCACAATGTATATCGTGACCGCCTTCGCACTGAACTACTCGACGGCGAATCTGCACATGCCGCGCGAGTTCTTCCTCACCGTCGGTTTGCTGGTGGGCGCGCTGAGTTGCGTGACGATTCCGTGCTTCGCCTTGCTGGCGGATCGTTTTGGCCGCCGCCGCGTGTATATCGCCGGCGCGCTGGTCGGCATGCTGAGCGCGGTGCCGTTCTTCCTTGCGCTCGAAGCACGCTCGACGGTGTGGATCGTGGTGTTCGCCGTCATGCTCGCCAACGTTGCGCACGACATGGTGGTGAGCGTGCAGCAGCCCATGTTCACCGAACTGTTCGGCACCGAGTATCGCTACAGCGGTGCGGGCGTGGGCTATCAGGTGGCGAGCGTGGTCGGCGGCGGCTTCACGCCGTTTATCGCGGTTGCGCTGGTCAGCTTTGCCGGCGGTTCGTGGCATCCGGTGGCGGCTTATCTGGCGATTGGCTGCCTGATCTCGGTGCTCGTGGCGGCGAAAATGAAGACCGGGCGCACCGTCGCCTGAGTTTTCCCGATCTCGGTCAAGCGGGCCGGCGTGGCGAAAGATGCCACTGCCGGCCCGCTTTGCTTTGGGCGCTCGGTAGTTTATTCCGGACAGCAGCACCGCCAAGCCGCGATTCGACAGATTACGGTCGTGTTTCACCAGGCAAACACCTTATGTATTTGCATCTCATATTGCCAAGGGCAAGATCGCGCCCTATCGTTCGACGAAGTTGATTTCGTCGCGAATTCGAACACGCCATATGCAATCGAAATACATATATTGGCGGCATTAAAAAATCGCAGTTTTTACGCCGTGAGACCTCAAGCATTGGTGTGCCGCGCCGATAACAACTAATTCGTCACCCCGGAGACCGACCATGAGCAGTATCACCGAGCCGAGCGGGAATTCAGGCTCCGCCCCTTTCTTTTCGAAACAGGCCACCGTTGCGAAACCAGGTTTTTCGCGCTGGATGGTTCCGCCCGCGGCCCTTGCCGTCCACCTCTGTATTGGCCAGGCGTACGCCTTTTCCGTGTTCAACGGTCCGCTGACCAAGGTCATCGGCATTACGCAATCCAGCGCGGATGACTGGTCGCTGACCTCGCTCGGCTGGATCTTTTCGCTGGCGATCGTGTTCCTCGGTTTGTCGGCGGCCTTCGCCGGCAAGTGGCTCGAACGCGTCGGCCCGCGCCGCACGATGTTTACCGCCGCATGCTGCTTCGGCGGCGGCTTCCTGGTTTCCGCGCTCGGCGTGTATCTGCATCAGATCGTGCTGCTCTATCTGGGCTACGGCGTGATCGGCGGAATCGGACTGGGACTCGGCTACGTGTCGCCGGTGTCCACGCTGATCCGCTGGTTCCCGGACCGCCGCGGCATGGCGACCGGCATGGCGATCATGGGCTTCGGCGGTGGCGCGATGATCGCCGCGCCGCTGTCCGTGGCGTTGATGAACCACTTCCGCAGCGCGACCAGCATCGGCGTGGCCGAAACGTTCGTCGTGCTCGGCATCGCCTACTTCATCTCGATGACCATCGGCGCGCTCGCGATCCGCGTGCCGCCCGCGGACTGGAAGCCGGCCGGCTGGACGCCGAGCACCACCGGCCAGAACAAGATGATCTCGCGCAATCACGTGCATATCGATCAGGCGCTGAAGACGCCGCAGTTCTATCTGATCTGGCTCGTGCTGTTTCTGAACGTGACAGCCGGCATCGGCATTCTCGGCCAGGCCTCGGTGATGATTCAGGAGAGCTTCAAGGATACGGTGACGGCAGCCGCGGCGGCCGGCTTCGTCGGCCTGTTGTCGCTCTTCAACATGGGCGGCCGTTTCGTGTGGGCGTCGGCGTCGGACTGGATCGGCCGTAAGAACACCTACTTCATCTTCTTCGCGCTCGGCGCGGTGCTGTATTACCTCGTGCCGGGTTTCGCGGCGTCGGGTCATATCGCCCTCTTCGTGCTTGCTTACTGCGTGATCCTGACGATGTACGGCGGCGGCTTCTCCACCGTGCCGGCCTATCTCGCCGACATGTTCGGCACGGCGTTCGTCGGCGGTATTCACGGGCGTCTGCTGACGGCGTGGGCCGCGGCGGGCGTCGCCGGTCCGGTGCTGGTGAACTACATTCGCGCCTATGAAGTCGCGCAGGGCGTCGCCAAGGCGGACGCCTACACGATGACCGTTCACATCATGGCCGTGCTGCTGGTAGTCGGCTTCATCTGCAACCTGCTGATCAAGCGTGTGGACGACAAGCACCACATGTCCGACGCACAACTCGCCAAAGGCGCTTAAGGAGACTCGCATGTCGACCGTTCAAGCAGTGCAGACCAGCAAGGTCAAACTCGCCGTCTTCTGGCTGTATGTGACGCTGCCGCTCGCATGGGGCGTGGTCAATACGCTCTCGCAGGCGATGAAGCTCTTCAAGTAAATGTCGTTCGGCACCCCGTGCGTTCAGAGGTGCGGGGTGCCGCTGCAGCGGGTGTCACTCGCTGACTGTCTAGCGGCGCATTTCAAGCGCGCCGATTTCCCGCCGCCCCGTTACCACTGATACGCCGCACCGGCCGTGACCGCGGTCGTGGCGGAACTGATGCCCGCGCCGAGCTTCACCTTCAGACTCTGCGTGACGCGCGCCGACAGCCCCACCGCCACCGCCTGATCCCCCTTGTAACCAGCCGTTCCGACGCCGATGGCGAGGTTCTTCGTGGCATCGACTTCGGGGATCGACGTCAGCGCCAGCGCCGACGCCGTTCCGGAATAGGCGTTGCGCGCCATGTCGCTCAAGCCCCCCTGGAACTGCTGCATGTTGACGGCGTCGGTTGGGCCCTGCCCGGCGGCGACGTTGGTGATGCGGCGCTCGCTGCCGGACGAACCTACGGAAACCGTGTTCGTCACATCGGCCACCGAACCCTCGCCGATCGCCACCGAATTCGGCGCCGATGCTTTGGAGCCGCCGCCGATCGCCACAGAACCGTTGCCGATTGCCTGCGCCGCCGTACCCGAACTGTTGACGGCAACGTAGGGACTGCCGGTGGTCTGGTTGTTCCGCACCACGTTGATCTGCTGACTGAGCGTGCTGACAGTCTGGTTGGTGTTCCAGAGTTGCGCTCCCGTCACTGCGTCGGTACTGGTGGCCGATAGCGTGCCGTCCTGCAGATTGGTCAGTTGGACTTTCGGGGCATTGGCCGCCGCGCCGCCGAGCGTGATCCTGTCATGCGCCGAACTGTCGTACTGGACCGCATTCGCGACCGCGCCGCCAAGATTGCCGACGGTGGTCTGCAGACCGGCAATATCGCTGCTGTTCTGCGTCACCCGGCCATCCAGGTTGGTGATCGCGTTGCCGACATTGTTCACGACCGTGCCGCCCACGCTATACGACGGCGCCGAGGCCGAACCGTCCGCGTTGACGGTCGCCCCGCCGCCGAGCGCCACCGCCGTGCTGGCCGCCTGCGCATACAGTTGCGAGCCGTTGACCGCGTCGCTACTGGCCGAACTGACCGCGCCGGCCGCCACGCCTGTGATGACGCGATGACCCGCGGTGCCGGCCATATTGACCAGCTTGCCGTCCGTCACCGCACCGACATTGATGACGCGCGACACCGGATCCTGCGTGACCATGCCGATACCGCCGGTCTCCATGCTCTGCTGCAAGGTGCTGAGGCCATTGTCGAGCGAACCGAGCGCGTCGCCGACGTTGGTTTGCGTGCCGCCCTGCACGTGATAGCTGGGGCCGGTCAGCGAACCATCGGCGTTGATCTGCGCGCCGCCGCCCAGCGCGGCCACCATCGGTTTGAACTGGCCGAGATTGACCGCTGATGCGTCCGTGGTACCCGCCGCAATGCCCGTCAACTCGCGTGCGCCGCCGGTGCCGGTGAAATCGACGCGGGCGCCGTCCGTGTCTTTCGCCACGGTGAGATTGCGCGAGGTCTGATCCTGCTGAACGAGCCCGATCTCGCCGTTGGTGATCTGGTTTGTGATGTTGCTCACGTCGCCTTCGATCGTCGTGGTGCGCTGATCGAGATTGCTGATGCTTGTCGTGTTGTCGGTGACGCGCTGATCCAGGTGGCTGATGTTCGTCGTGTTGTCAGTGACGCGCTGATCGAGATTGCTGATGTTCGTCGTGTTGTCCGTGACGCGCTGGTCCAGGTTGCTGATGTTCGTCGTGTTGTCAGTGACGCGCTGATCCAGGTTCGTAATGCTGCCGATATTCTGCGCGACGGCCTGATTGGTGGCGAACAGTTGTGCGCCGTTGACGGCGTCCGAACTGCCGGCAGCGAGGTTCGCGGCGCGCACATTGGTGAGCCGAACCGGCGCGGCAGCGCTGCCTAACGTGACGCTATCGTGTGAGGTCGAATCGTACTGAACGGAATCGGCGCTGGCCTGAGTACTGGTGGTGACGACGGCCGCTAGCGCGGAGCCGACATCGTTGTATATCCTCCCACCGACCTTGTAGACGGGCTTCGCGATCGTTCCGTCAGCGGCAACGTCGGTGCCGCCTCCCAGCACGCCTGCCATGCCCTTCAACTGCGAGACTGTGACGGCATCGCTGCCCTGGGTGCCGGCCGCGACATTGGCGATCTGCCGTTGCAGCGTGGCGCTACCGACCGAGACGGTATTCGCCCGGTCCGCGGAGGAGTCCGCACCCAGCGCGACCGAGCCCGCCGCAGTGGCCGTCGCGCCGGAACCAAACGCGATTGCCTTCGTGGCGGCCTCCGCGATAAAGGCGCCGCTACCCGCCGCGATCGAGTTCGCCGCGTTCGTCTGGACGTTCGTCCCGATAGCCAGCGCATTGACGTTCTGTACGGCTGCGTTATAGCCGATTGCAACACCGTTCTCTGCAAAATAGTTGCTGGTCGCGCCGGCGCCCACCACCGTCGCATTGGATGCCAACGCAGCGGCTCCTGCGCCGACGGCGGTCGTATTGACCCGCGCAGCGCCGGAACTCGTGCCGATTGCGAGCGCGTTAGTGTCGATGGCCGTCGCACCGACGCCGATCGCCATCGCGTTTTCACCTCCCGACGCGGAGGTCGTCAAAGCGGGTGTGGTGAACTGACTGACGGCAATGAACTGGGTGACGGGTACCGGATCGGTCAACGCAACAGTTGCAAGCATTAGCGTTTTTGGACGGCTCACGTTGGAGTCGGGCGTTTGACTGACAGTCGCCAGATCGGCGACATCCCATTCGACAGGCGCATTCATGATCGGGTTGGGCGACTCGCCGGCCGCCCTCGCAGGCAAAGCCATCACCAACGTCCCAAACAGACTGGTACCGGCGGCTACCAGCGCGCCATATCCCGCCACCCCTCGCCCACCACGGTTTTTCGCCATCTCGGACGCCGCCGCGCATGTACGCGTCGTGCTACGCCATTCGATCTTATAAGACTTGCTCAACATTCCTCCCAATCTTTTATAGAAGATCCACGCACCAGGATTTTTACTATGTCGTCCTAACTATTTAACGCGATCCAACAGAAACTTAAGACAGCGTTATTACCTCGTTACGACACAAAGTCGCCGAACACAAATATACCGTGTAAAGCGATTTTTTAGCTTATATTGGAAAAAAGGCATAACCCGTTTAAGTCTTAAAATGCCAAACGTCTTATATCGCGCTCGTTATTTTTAGGCATTTCTAAGCAGCGATTTGGACTTTTCCGAAATCAGCGCGCGCGACAGTGCTCATTCCTGTCGAAGTTCTCAGACAGGACGAACATCGACGAAAAGGAGTCTACCCTCGGCAGTCAAACGGAAGTCATACAGGAAAACTACACGTGAAGAGACGTGAACTGATACAGCGGACCGTGCCGCGTTCAAGCAGATCGATCAGCCGCCCTCGGCCTGGAGGCGCATCGGAAAACTGATCTCGAAGATCGTCCCCTCGCCCTCCTGCGAGTCGAAACGAATCTCGCCCTGGAGAACCCGGCACAATTCCTTGACGATGGCGAGGCCCAGGCCCGCGCCCGGAATGTCCTCATCCGTGGCGCGCTCGAACTCCTTGAACACGCGCTCCCGGTCCGACGCGCCGATGCCCACGCCCGTGTCCGACACGCGCAGGCGCCAGCGATCGTTTTCCGTCGCCGTCATGCTCAATTCGACCTGGCCCGCCTTGGTGTATTTGGCCGCGTTGGTCAACAGGTTGAGCGCGACCTGTTTGAGTTTGAGACGGTTGGAGACAACCACGTCCAGCGCACCGTCGAAGGCGGTCAGAAGCCGCAGCCCTTTCGCTTCGATCGCGCTTTCGCACGAAATCACCAGTTCGTCGAACAGCTCGCGCAGCGCGAAGCTTTCCAGCACGAGCGGACTGTCGTCGCCGAGCACCACCGAGTATTCGACCAGTTCGTCGACCAGCGTTTTCATATCGGCCGCCTGACGGTTCGCCAGCGCGAGCGCCGCCTCGACTTTGGCCGGCGCGCGGCTGATCAGCTGCAGCGCCATTGAAAACACGTTGAGAAAGTTGCGCAAATCGTGCACGACGCTGCGCGTGATCTGCATGCGCGACTCGTACAGATCGCCGACCAGCCGTTGCTTGAGCGTCAGTTCGTGATTGGCGCGCTCGAGGCGCCCGGTGTAGTCGTCGATCTTGCGGTCGCGCTCGTTGACGACCTCGCGGATCGACGTCAGTGTGACAAAGCTCACGGCTTCGTCGATGAAATGCCGCGCCCGCTCCTCATGACGCCGCGTGAAAAACGGCCGCGCCTCGCTGAATTCGACGATCGCGCCGGTCAGCATCTGCCGGAACAGATCGAGCTCGCGCACCAGTTCGTCGATCCGGTAGCCTTGCTTCCAGCGCAATTTGCCGTGCAGACGCGCGTCGTGTTCGATCGCGCTCTCGACCTGGTCCATATCCTGGCTCTCCAGCACGCTGCAGATTTCGTCGAGGATATTCGGGACATGATCGGCCAGTTGCTCGTAAGTGAGCCGGTCGGACTCGGTCAATTCTGCGTCGTGAAAAACGGCCTTCATCCAACGTTCGGTCAGTTCGACCTGTTGCAGGCGCAACTGTTTGGCGAAAGCGGAGAGCGGCAGTACGTGCGAATCTGTCATGTGGGAGACCTGGCGCCGCGTGGCGGCGAAAATAGGTGTTCCGCGCCGCCCCAAGGAGACTTCCTTCGGGACGCACTCAACGCGACCGCATGGACGGCAAACCGCGCTCAGGAGGCAAAGGGTGAGCGCTGCGCAAGCCGCCCGGGCGCCTCCAGTATGCGCGATTTACGGAACAAAAATTAACCAGGGTTAGGACCTGTCCGAACCGGCACCTCGCGCAGAAACAACTCCGCGTGAACATCGCCCGCGGGCATCCCCTTGCGCGACACTGCGCCGCCGCTTCAGACCTTCTCGAACAGCACGTCCTGCGCGCCTTCCCACAACACCTTGGTGCCGAGCTCGCGCAGCTTCTCCTTGCCTTCGACGATCGTCAGGAAGTGGTTGCCCGCGAGTTGCCCCATCTTGCTCGCGAAGCAGCACGAACCGTACGCGAGAATGATCTCGGTTTCGCTGTAGCCGCCGGGATAAAACAGAATGTCGCCGACCGACGGATGGCTCGTGTGATTCTCGAAGCCGACCGCCGCGCCGTCGTTCTCGAGCTTGAAGTCGCCGAGCGGCACCCAGCAGCCTTCGCCGCTCCAGCGCACATGAATGAGCTTTTGCCGGTACGGCAGGAGCTTGAGGAAAGCGGCCACGGTTTGCGGCGCGTCCGGATGGGTTTCGGCGGTAAAGACATGGCCGCAGGAGGTGATTCGGAGTCGGGTCATCGCCAGGTATCCAGTGTGAGGGTGAATGGAATGGTCGGTCGGAGGTTTTGACGCAGGGCGGAAGCCAGGCCGCCGGCACATGATTCTGTCGTCCGATGCAAGCCTTCGACAGATACAGTTCCGGTTCGGCTGGTCAGGCCAGTTGGACCAGTGCCGACGGTTTGAGCGAACAACGCCCGGCAAGCCACATCGGCACGTCCATGCCAGGTCCAACCGCCTGGCCGCCACGAAACTTCGTAGTTTGCAAGCCGCGCAATGCGCAGCACACTGCGCGATGTGCGTGATTCCCCCAAAGCGGCTCATCGGACTGTACATTGCCGCGAGCCAGCCCTGCATGCGGTCGGAGGCAAGGCGGCAGGACTGCCCGGCGGCGCAAACGGCGAGGCTCCGGCGCCCTCATGCGGCTGCGTCGAACCGTTAACCGTCGTCCCGCCACTGCCTGCTGACCAGCCGGCCACTTCCAGCCGCGCAATCCGTACTTCAGCCGCGCAGCCGGTAAGCGAGCGGCGTCACGCCGTAGCCACGCTTGAACTGCACGGAGAAATGACTGGCATTCTCGAAACCAACCGCGATCGCAATCTGCAGCACGGTCTGATCGGTGGCACGCAATAGCCGCGCTGCTTCCTCGAGCCGCAATCGCGATACGTACTGATGCGGCGTCTCGCCGGTCTCGCGGCGAAACACCCGCGCAAAATGGAAACTGCTTAGCCCCGCCTGTGCGGCCAGTTCGCTGATCGCGAGATCGCCGTCGAGATTGGCGCGGATGTAATCGGTTACACGGTGGATCCGGCGCGGCACGAGGCGTTGCGGGCGCGCCGACGTTCGGGCCGACGCAGGACGGCCGCGCGCATAGTGCTGCAACAGATGCGCGGCGAGCGCGTGAACCAGCGCATCGACATACAGACGCGAGTCGGACGGATCGGCGGCGGCGCGATGCAAAGCGGCAAGCATGGCGGCGATCAGCGGATCACGAAACTGCATCGCGTCGCCGAGCGACAGCTCGCGGGAGCCGCCAAGCTCCATCTGATCGGCGACGCTCTCGATCAGGCTGCGCTCGAGATGCAAATGGACGGTCGACAGCGGCTCATCGCTGATCGAACGCCAACGCCACGAGACCGGCGCGGGCGGCACGAACCAGAGGTCGCCCACGCGCAGATCGGCGCTTTCCCAGCGCCCGTTCAGGTTGCGCTCGAGATGCTCGGCGCCGCTCGCGAGGGTCATCAGCGTGAGGTCCTGCAAGCCCGGCGCTTCCAGCAGTTCCTGCTCGTTCGGTTCGAGATACGAGCGCAGCACCAGGTGCCGCCACGGGCGATTCACGCTCGACACCAGTTTCTGGCCCGCCATGTAGCGGTCGTAGGCGAGCGTCGTTGTGAGTTTTGGAATTCGTACCATCACGTCCATTCCCAGGGAGGTGCCATATGAAGAGTGAACCCTGCCATGCCCGCGTTGCCGATCCTCTGTCGGAGCAAGAACTCAAAAATGATAGCAAGGAACCGGCTACCGCAATTTCTGGAAATAGCTAATCATTCAGGTTGTCGTCTTTCACGCGTTTCGAACGCCGGAGCTACCGTTTCATGGAACACGAATGCGATACGCTGCCGCACTGGTTGACCGGTTCGCCGCAAGGTGAAGCCGGGCACGCGTCGGCAGCATACAACTCGGCGGTTGCCGCCCAACCGGCTTACCCGGCCGGCACGCGGCAACTCGAGAAATCAGCCCACGCGGCTGAAGCATCCAGGGCACCCAACCGCACCGCAACAGGCGTGGCGCCCGCAGGCTTTCTCACGCTCTTCACCGAGGAGGAGATCGGCACGCCCTCGCCCGCCGCGCGGCGCGCCGCACCCGTCATCAGTCCGCTGCTGCGCTTTGGCAGCGCGCAGGACCGCATCGAATTCGTGCGGCAGCGCATCAAGCAGCTGGGCTTCGACTCGTTCAGCTATTCGGCCACGCGCACGTCGGCGCATCACAAGACGATGTTCGTGCTGACCAGCTACGAGTCGCATAGCTGGCTCACGCGTTATTTCCGCGAGCGTTATTTCGAGCTCGACCCGCGCGTGGCGCTCGCGTCGCCCACCGGCCTGCCGTTTCTCTGGAATACGGCCGACATGCGCGCCGACCTGCCGCGTGCGCAAATGCGCAGCGAACGGCTCGGCGGGCTGATCGACATGCTGGAAGTGACCGGGCGCAAAAGCGGCATTCTCACGCAGATGCCGCTGCCGGAACCGGAGTTGAGCGCAAGCTTGTGCTTCAACTCGGAGATCGGCAATCCGCGCTGGATGACCGAGTCGATCGTAGCGGAAACGCTCATGTTCGCGCACACGATCCACGAATTCATCTGGACGCACGCGAAGAGCGTGATCGGCATCGCGCCCGCGCAGCAACAGCGCGTCACGTTGAGCGAGTTGCAGCATGCGGTGCTGAAGGCGGTCGTGCAGGGTCAGCGGGACAAGGAGATTGCCTACTTTCTCGGGCTGTCGCCGCATAACGTCGACTACCACTTGCGCCGTCTGCGGCAGTTGTTCAACGTGCGCAACCGCGTGCAGTTGATTAACGTCGCGCAGGCTTATGTGACGTAGAGGCTGGTGTCGTGGCCGGCACGCCCGTTGCGGCGCCGGCCACGATGTGAGCTTCACGAGCGCCTTCGTGAGGGCCTACGCCGCTCTCCCCATACGGCTAATCACGCTGCGCATCGCACGCGGGTTGACGTTCAAAAAACTAAAGGCTTACCCGTGGCCCAGGTGCCGATGATCTCTTCGATTGCGCGCGCCGCGCAAAGCAGCGCCGCCTCGCCACGCGGCTTGCCGACGATCTGAATACCGACAGGCAGCCCGCTCGCGCTCATCCCGCACGGAATCGCGATGACCGGCATGCCGGTGAGCGTCAGCGCATACGTGATAGCGAGCCAGTCGATGTAGGTCTCGAAGTGCTGGCCGACCGCATCACGAATATCCCGGGCTTCGACCGGGAATGGCAGCACGATCGAGGCCGGACAGATCAGCACGTCGTAGCGCTGCAACAGCGCATTCAGCTTGTAGAAGAGTTCCGCGCGCGTGCGCTGCGCCGCGCGCATCGCGCGGTTATCCAACTGCAGACCAAACTCGATATTCCAGATCACGTTGGGGTTCAGCACCTCGCGGTGCTGCGCCAGCACGTCTTCGTAGTTCGTCGCGTAGGCAATGCCGCGTAGCGTGTGGAACGCCTGGGTCGCCGCGCTCAGATCGAGATCGCTTTCCTCGACGCTGACGCCATCCGCCGACAGCCGTTCCATTGTCTTGCGGCAGATCGCCAGAATTTCCGGCTCGACGGTGGCGATGCCGAGCCCTTCGCTGAAGGCGACGCGCGCTGGGCGCTGTGGCCGGCGCGCATGGTCGAGGAACGAGGTCGCCGGCTCACGCAGCGACAACGGCGCGCCGTCGATTTCGCCGCACATCGCGTCGAGCAGCAGCGCCGCGTCGGTGACGTTGCGCGCCATCGGGCCGTGAATGCCGAGCGTATCGAAGGGATTGGCGAGCGGACCGTACGACACGCGGCCCGGTGACGGACGCATACCGACCACGCCGCAGAACGCGGATGGCGTGCGCAGCGACCCCGCCAGATCGGAGCCCTGCGCGACCCACGCCGTGCCCGACGCCAGCGCGGCCGCCGCGCCGCCGGACGAACCGCCCGCCGAAAGCGCCGGGTTCCACGGATTGCGCGTCACGCCGAACACGCTGTTGTACGTATGTCCGCCGGAGCCGAACTCTGGTGTATTGGATTTTGCGTAGACCACGCCGCCGCGTGCTTCGAGCAAGGTCACGCCGGCGTCCGACGTTGCCGGCACGCGGTCGCGATAGACCAGCGAACCGCGCGTGGTGCGCACGCCGGCCACGTCGGTCAGATCCTTGATCGGCACCGGCAGGCCGCACAACAGGCCGCGCTCGGCCACGGGTTTCTTCAGCAGGGCATCGGCATGAGCATGGGCGCGCTCGAAACACAGCGTGGGCAGCGCGTTGACCTGCGGCTCGACGCGCGCCGCCTGCGCGGCGAGCGTGTCGAGCAAATCGTGCGGACTTACCGCTTCTTCACGCAACAGATCAACGACTTCGCACGCGCTACGCTCAATCAGACTGAGATCGACGGACATGATGGCTATCGGCTCCGTGTTGGGGACGTCCGGCAGTTTCTCACGACGCGCGTCCTGTCAGGACTTGAGCCGATAACCCGTCTTGAAGATCCACGCAACGATCAACAGAAACACCGCCAGAAAAAGCGCGGTCATGCCGAGGCTCACCTCGACATTCACGTCGGCGAGACCGTAGAAGCTCCAGCGAAAGCCGCTAACCAGATAGACGATCGGATTGAACAGCGTCACGACCTTCCAGAACGGCGGCAGCATATTGACCGCATAGAAACTGCCGCCCAGAAAAGTCAGCGGCGTGATGATCAGGAGCGGCACGAGTTGCAACTTCTCGAAGCTATCCGCCCAGATGCCGATAATGAAACCGAGCAGACTGAATGTGACCGCCGTGAGCACGAGAAACAGGATCATCCAGAACGGATGCTGCACTTGCAGCGGAACGAACAGGCCCGCGGTCGCGAGAATGATCAGCCCGAGCAGAATCGATTTGGTGGCCGCCGCGCCCACATAACTCACGACGATTTCCAGATATGACACCGGCGCCGACAACAACTCGTAGATCGTGCCGGTAAAGCGCGGAAAGTAAATCCCGAACGACGCATTCGAAATGCTTTGCGACAACAGCGACAGCATGATCAAACCCGGCACGATGAACGCGCCGTAACTGATGCCGTCCACTTCCTTGATGCGCGAACCGATCGCCGCGCCGAACACGACGAAGTAAAGCGAAGTCGAAATCACCGGCGCGATGATGCTTTGCATCAGCGTGCGCCAGGTGCGCGCCATCTCGAACTTGTAGATCGCGCGAATCGCGTAGATGTTCATTGGTTACCTCGGAGCAGGCTGACGAAAATGTCTTCGAGCGAACTTTGCGTGGTGTGCAGGTCCTTGAAGCGGATGCCGGCGTCGTCGAGCGCCTTGAGCAGCGCGATGATGTCGGTGCGTCCGCCCTCGCCTTCGTAGGTGTAGATCAGCTCGTTGCCGCCCTTCGCGACGTCGAGCCCGTAGCCCGCGAGCGAGGCCGGCACTTGCGCGAGCGGGCTCTCCAGTTGCAGCGTCAACTGCTTCTTGCCGAGCTTGCGCATCAACTCCGTCTTCTCTTCGACCAGCATGATTTCACCCGCGCTGATCACGCCGATGCGATCGGCCATTTCCTCCGCCTCGTCGATATAGTGCGTGGTGAGGATGATCGTCACGCCGCTCGCGGCGAGCGAGCGCACCAGCTTCCACATGTCGCGGCGCAGTTCCACGTCCACGCCGGCGGTCGGTTCGTCGAGGAACAGCACACGCGGTTCGTGCGAGAGCGCCTTGGCGATCAGCACGCGCCGTTTCATGCCGCCCGAGAGCGTGATGATCTTGCTATCGCGCTTTTCCCACAGCGACAGGTCACGCAACACCTTTTCGATGTATGCAGGGTTTTTCGGCTTGCCGAACAGCCCGCGGCTGAACGAGACGGTGGCCCAGACGGTTTCGAAGGAGTCGGTGGTCAACTCCTGCGGCACCAGGCCGATTAGCGAGCGCGCGCCGCGATAGTCGGTCGCGATGTCGCGGCCGTCCACCGTCACGCTGCCGGTGCTGGCGTTGACAATGCCGCAGATGATGCTGATGAGGGTCGTTTTGCCCGCGCCATTCGGCCCGAGCAAAGCGAAGATTTCCCCGCGGTTGATCGCCAGATTGATGTTTTTAAGGGCATGAAAACCAGTGGCATAGGTTTTCGACAAGTTCGTGACCGAGACGATTGGCTGCATGGAATCGACGATGGCAGACACCGTTGTTTGATTAGAGGGAGCGATGTTAAAGCGCAATCGCACCCGCAATGTAAAGGAAAGTGGGAAAGCGTGCAGCGTATCGCGGCAGTGCGCCGGAAAAGCGTAGGGTCGGGGCTCGGAACGAGGTGCGCCGAGGCGGTGTGGCAAAACGCGCAGGCCGTCCGGTTTCGCTGCAGTGCAAAATAGTTCGGCTTCCAAACCGGTTTGGTCACGCGACGCCGGGAACGCCTCATGCTCGATTCCCAGCATGCTGGCGCGTCCGTCCCGGTCAAGCGAAAGGCTTACGCGAGGCACACCGCTTGCGCGGTCCAATACATGTGAGCGACAAGCGCTTGTGTGACATCAAACCGACTCTATGGAGGTTGAACCATGAAACGCATTACCAGGACTATTTTCGCTTCGGCGCTCGTGATGGCTTTGTCCGGCGGCGCATATGCGCAAGCAGGCGGTGGCGGTGGCGGTGGCGCCGGCGGTGCGGGTGGCGGCGCGGGCGGTGGCGGCACAGGCGTGGGCGCGGGCGGCGGCACGACCGGCGGCGCGGGTGGGACTGCCACACCGGGCGTGGGCGGCGGTTCGATGAAAAGCCCGGGCGAGTCGGGCTACGGCTCGCCGGGTGTGACCGGCACCGGCGGCGGTATGGGCACCGGCACCGGGGCGACACCCAATAGCCCGTCGATGAACCGCTCGAACAGCGGCATGAGCAATGGCCTGAATAAAGGCACCAACAAAGGCATGAGCAACGGGACCGGCAATGGCATGAACAACGGTGCCGGCGGCACGATGCAGAACGGCCAGTAAAACAGGCTTGATTGGATTGACTGGTTCAGTTTCGAACGGGGCGGCGGCGCTGATGCAAGGCATCGCCGCCCTCTTTTTTTGAAGCGCAGGTCACGCACGCGGGTCTTTCCCCTTGCGAGGCATTTTTTCAAAAACTACCGCTCACGGCTCCGCGCAAACAAAACTTCCGGCCAGATTCACATTGCCCTTTCCGATGTAGCGCGGAAACAGCGGATAGCGGCACAGCGGACGTGAGCGCCCGTTGGTCGCCGCCGCGATATCGGTTGCCGTCAAGGTCTCGGGCGATGCCCCGCGCGTCACCCAGTTATCGAGCGCGCCCAGCAGATCGACCGACGGAATGAACACGCCGCTGCCGTGCTGGAATCCCGGCACCATGTACAAACGCATGAAACTATTGACCTGGTCGATACCGAACCGGTCGACCAGTCTGTCGTAATACGCGATGGTCTGGTTCGGGCTGATGACTTCGTCGGCGAGGCCTTGCAGCGTGATGAGCTTGCCGCCGCGCGCGATGTAGCGTGTGAGGTCGGGGTTCATCGCGCCGATCGTCTGCGACAGCGCGACGAGTTGCGCGCGATATTTGCCGGGGTGTTGCGGGTCGAACCTGAGCGAGTCGAAGCCGGCGTCCCGCGCGACGAAATAGCGGACATAGCCGTCGCCTTGCGCGAACAGGTAGCCATTGGCGAAGAAAGTCGGCACCTGCAAGCGCTCCGGCTGATGCGCAAGGCCAAGCAGCCCGGTCAGATGCGTGCCCTGAAAAATGTTGTAGCCGCGGTAGCCATCGACATCCCATGCCAGACGGTACGGCAACGAGAGCCCGTCGCGCATTACGAGCAAGGTGGAGAGCTGCGTGTCCGTCAGGCATTCGTCGTGCGAAGGCGTGCGTCCGCCGCAGCGCAGCGACTCGATGATCTCCGCCTCGTGTTCACGGCACGCGGCGACGTCGCTGACAATGCCGTCCGCCGCGCCGTCGAGCCGGTCGCAAGTGGCGAGCGTGCGTTGATAGACGTGTTCGAGCAGCATCGGCGAAATGAAGCCGCCGGGCGTGCCGTATTCCGCTTGCCCGAGTTTCACGCCCAGCAGGCGCACGCCCGTAAAGTTGAGCGCGGGCGAATTGGCGATCACCCCGTCGTAGTCATCGGGATAGCGCTGCATCACCGTGTAGCCTTCGCGGCCGCCGGTCGAGCCGCCGGCGAAATACATGCGCTGCGGCGGCCGGCCGTAGGCGCGGGCAATCAGCGCAAGCGCTGCATCGTGCGTTTTCTTCAGATGCGCAAAGCCGAAGTTCGTGACCGCCTCGTCGACGAGGCCAAACACCGCGACCGATGAATCGCCGACATGCCCCGAGTCGTCGCCGAACGTCGCGTAGCCTTGCGCGAGCGGCGCGCGGTTCGGCGAAAACGGCATCACGCCGGTGCCGCTCACCACCACGCCGTTATATCCGCCGCCGCCGATCTGCAGCGCGCGGCCGTTCCAGCGGCGCGGCAGATTCAGATCGAAACGGATATCGGGCGTGGTGGCGTTGAACCCTTTGATGCGGCCGGTGATGCGGCAATACTCGCCGCCTTGCTGATTGCCGGGCGCGGTCGCGCTCACCATCGCCGCGCTCTCGATCTGCACGCCGGCGGTCGGCAACGCAATGAGTTCCGGCTGCAGAACGGCGCCCGCCAATTCCGCGCAGCGCATGGCGAGCGGCGCTTCCTTGAGCGCGGCGTGCGTCGGGTGAGCGGCAAGCCACACCATCGCGCCGACAACCTGGATGACCGCGCGCGAATCTCGCGCGAGACGCGCACGGCGCCGGCGCGACCTCATCCGTAACCCGCGCCATTGGCGACCGCCGCCGACTTCTGCCCTTTCCAGCCGTTCCAGCCGCGCGCGATCATCAGCACGGCGCCGATCGCGACGAGATCGCCGCCCAGTCCGATCAGCACGCCGCGAAACCCATGAAACATATGCGGCGTCGCCGTATCGACGATCAACGACACCAGTGTGCCCGCAACGAAACACACGAGCCCCGTGCGGCCGACGGTGACCACGGCAGGCAGCCGCCGCGCGAGCCACGCGATGCTGCCCATGCGCACGAACTGCGCGGCGAGCCAGGCAATGACGATGAAGTTGATCACGCGGTCAGGAGACAGATTCTGTTTAAACGCGCCGGGCAAAGGTTGCGTCAGCACGAAAAGTTTGACGACAGCGAACGCCAGCACCGCGACCACGGCGACTCGCGTGAACCAGCGCGCCGTACGGGTTGCGTGAAAGCGCTCGCTGATGGGCTGCACCCGGCAAACAATCCCGAGTACGAACATCAGTTGCCATGCAAACGGATTAAAAGCCCAGTCGGCTACGTCGTCAATGCTGAATAATCCGGCCAACGGCCGGGCCAGCGCCCAGATCAGCAAGCTCAGGCTTACCGCCGTGAGCGACGAACGCCGCGCCAGCGGCACCGCGAACGGCACGCTGAGCGCGAAGATCACATACATGGGCAACACGCTCGACAGATAAGGCTGGCGCCGCAGCAGCATGATATCGAACGCTTCGCGCAGCGGCTGAACCGCGAAAGGCGGCCAGCCGGTCAGGTCGACCATGGGACGGTTCAGATTCAACGTGGCGAGAATGGCGCCGGACAGCAGCGTCAATATCGCCGTCAACAGATAGGCACGGTAGATTTCCCAGCAGCGCCGCACAAAGCGCATCTTCGCCGCGGTCTCGCCGCGGCCCGCGAGCACCGCCGTGTACGCCGCCGCCGACGCATAGCCGCCGAGAAACACGAACACTTCCGCTGAATCGCACAACGCGTAGGCATGCAGCATCAGATGTGACAGCGCGCTGCCCGGAATGTGATCCAGCACGATGACGATCAGCACGACGCCGCGGAAGAAGTCCACTTCGATCGAACGCCCTCCAGGAGGACTTCCACCGGGGCGGCCGCGAAGGGTTTCCATTCAGGTTCTCGCAGGAGAGACGCACGCATGCCGCGCGTCGTTTTTCGTAGGAACATCACAACATTAAAACGTTCCCAGCGAGCCTGTGCGGTCCGCCCGCGCGCGCTGACAACCTGCCTCTAATTTCAAATCGCGTGGCGGCGATTTGAAATTACGTTGTTGGCGTGCGGTAATACTGAGTCATCACGTCTTCGGTTCGCGGCAAGATTTGCGGCATTAACTCGCCGGACGCGCATGCGCTCGGTAATCAGCGCGGAAAATAAATCGCTGGATGCTATGCGCGATTTTTTTTGCTTTTTTTCATCGTAGGATGGTTTCATGCACGCCCGTCGGAGCTCGCGCGTTTCGCGCGATGCCACCTTTCGACGGCGGCCACTCATGTGGACCGGACATGCGGCCGGCCGATCCGCGATCGGCCGGCACGCCGAG